>Ga0209755_10000413_pt1 | contig 79475 bp, 72 predicted proteins | sample TergutCo191P1_FD_187301 | JGI IMG/M metagenome (GOLD analysis project Ga0209755, IMG submission 187301) | Cornitermes sp. P1 segment gut microbial communities from Petit-Saut dam, French Guiana - Co191P1 (SPAdes) (version 2) | ecosystem: Host-associated > Arthropoda: Insects > Digestive system...
TGCCAACGGCATAGCTGGGTAGCCAAGTACGGACGAGATAAACGCTGAAAGCATCTAAGCGTGAAACTCTCCCTGAGATAAGTTCTCCCATCCTTTATGGAGTAAGGGTCGATGAAGACTACATCGTAGATAGGCCGGAGGTGTACGCACAGTAATGTGTTTAGCTGACCGGTACTAATCACCCGAGGGCTTGATCTAAATTATCGCAGGCAAACAGACGAATTAGCTTTACATTCTTCACAGACATATCTTTGTTCAGTTTTCAGGGTGCAGAGAGCTCGGGGCAACAGTCCCGACGCTATCAGTTGGTGTTTATTACGGTGAGGTCCCACCCGTTCCCATCCCGAACACGGAAGTTAAGCTCACCCGTGCCGACGATACTTGGCCGGAGACGGCCCGGGAAAATAGGTCTTCGCCAACACAAAAGAACAACTGACCGACACGGTCAGTTGTTCTTTTGTTGTTTAAAAACAGCTACCATCCAATAAGCATGCGCTTGTAGTCCATGTACATATGCTCTTTAGGGATGTTTTCGATGTCAAGTGCAATGCTGATAATTCCGTCGGCACTATCCTCGGGGGCTACGGAATATTGTGGATTGGCAAAGGCATCGGGGCCGCCCATTTCGGTGCGCAGCCAACCGGGGTGTATACACATGACTCTTGCCTTAATTTCATCACTGTTAAAATGATTTTGCAAGATGACACACGCCATATTTTCGGCTGCTTTAGACATACAATAGCTATACTCTTTATCCCGAGAACTCTCACCTATACTGCCCGCTTCAGAAGTGATACACATTATGACGCTGCCATCCCGGATGGTATGGAGTAAAACCTGACACACGCGCAGAAAGCCAACAGCATTTATATCAAACATAGAAGCCGCGTCGTCTAAAACAACATCAGGTAACTTTGCATTTCTTTCACTGAAGCGATAAATACCCGCACAGGCATACATATAATCCAGCTTGTCTATAGAAGATGCCAGGTCTTTAAGTGCAACTTGGACATCATCGGTACGTGAAATATCGCACTTAATGAAACTAACATTACCATAATCAGCCATTAGCTTAGTTAAACCACTTTTCTCCCGAGGGCCTAAAACCATGACACGATCGCCCATATCCAGATGTTTTCGCGCGATTTCAAGCCCAAGTCCTCCGGCACCCCCGGTAACTAAAACATTTTTATTACCCATATTTTAATCTAAGCCGCCGTTTTTTATAACATCACGCATCCAGTACGCACTTTGCTTCGGAATCCTTTTAAGCGTCTCAAAATCGTGATATATGATGCCGAAACGGCTATATCGCCCGAAAGCCCACTCAAAGTTGTCATAGAGCGACCAGACCATGTATCCGCGAATATCTACACCCTGCGAAATGGCATTATGAACAGCTTTGAAGTGGCGTGAAAGATAGTTAATGCGACTGAAATCCGCCACTTCGCCGTCTTCGTTTATTACATCATTGTATGAACAGCCATTTTCTGTAATATACATCTTTGGTGCATTATACTCATCTTTTAATCTGACAAGCAGCTTTGTAAGAGTCTCGGCGTGAATTGGCCACTCGCGGTCAGTATGAGGGATATCTTTACGAACGCTATCGGAATAAAACGGCCAAGAGTTCTTGTTATACCGCTGCCATGTCGGGCTGTAGTAATTAATTCCCAGAAAATCAATTTTTTCAGTCACAGAGGCAAGTTCGGAAAAATCAGGCAATGTTATACCCCTATCCTTAAAGATTTGAAGAATATCTTGCGGGAACGACCCTTTAAAGATAGCATCCACAAACCAACGCACAGCAAACCCGTCATTATAGCGAGCTGCGAGTTTATCTTCCTCAGAATCGGAACAAGGATAAGGCGGTGTGAAGTTAAGCGTAATACCGATTTCGCCCGATAAATTCATCTTTCTGAACAACCTAACAGCCGCCGCGTGAGCGAGCATAAGGTTATACGAAACCAAAATTGAAGTGCCGAGGTCGCGTATACCGGGCGCATGTTCCCCATATAAATTACCAACAAAAGCCACACAAAACGGTTCATTTAAGGTGCACCAGTATTTCACACGGTCACCAAGCTTTTCAAAAAGAACCTTGCTGTACTGCTCAAACCACTTCACACAGTCAGGATTTTGCCAACCACCTTTATCTTGCAAAATCTGCGGCAAATCCCAGTGATAGATAGTAATAAAAGGCTCAATCCCGGCAGCAAGAAGCTCATCAACAAGATTAGAATAAAACTGCAAGCCTTTTTCGTTAACCTCTCCAACACCATCAGGCAAAACACGCGACCATGAAACGGAAAAACGATATGCAGTGTGTCCCAGCTCTTTCATTAGCGCAACGTCTTCTTTGTAGCGATTATAGTGGTCGTTAGCCACTTTGCCTGTGTCGCCGTGTAATATTCTGCCCGGCATTTGACAAAAACGATCCCAAATGCTCTCACTGCGACCATCTTGTGTCACTGCCCCCTCAATCTGATAAGAGGCGGTAGCAGTCCCCCATTTAAAATCTTTGGGAAATTCGTACTTAGGCATAAAACATATTCCTTTCAATTATTTTTAGTTATACCGGCATAGGATTGCCTTTGTAATCGACATAGTAAATATCGCGGGAGATAGATTTGCTGCCTGTCATAATCTCGTAAAATCCTTCAGCAGACTCGGAAGCCTCAATCTGCGCAGAGGTTCTGCCCATTTCTGTATTCATGCGCCCGGGGTGAATAGAGAAGAAGTCAACATCATCAACCGAAGCGTTAAAAACACCGGAAACCTTGGTTGCAGCCATCTTAGAAAGCGCATAACACGGAATCCAAGAGCCGCAGTTATACACCCCAATGCCCTCGGAAGTGACGGTGATAACCATACCACCACGCTTCATTACAGGATAAAACGCCTTTGCAACAATGACGGCACCGATGATGTTCACTTCAAATGATTTACGCAGCTCGGAGATATCACATTCATGGATTTTGTTTACCCTGTCACCCGGGAGTAACACCCCTGCAACATTACAGAGAGCATCAATCTCGCCGAGAAATTCTTTGCAGAGACCTGCACCGCAGTCAACTTCAGTTTCATCAGTTACATCAGACTGAAAAACCAAAAGATTATCGCCAAACTTAGCCCCGAGGTCACTCAGAGCAGCGGGTGTGTTTCGTTCCGGTATACCCGCTGCAACGCGATGCCCCTCCGCAAGAAATTTTTTAACAAGTTCAAGCCCAAGTCCCTGAGTCGCCCCAACTATTACAATGTTCATAAAATATCAACCTTTCAACCGGACATCTGCGAAAAATTCAATTAAAAATCGCAAACAACACATTATCTGTTGAGCTTAATAACTCTCCAGTAACTCAACAAGGCATTTCATGTCTTCGTAGCCGTCCAAATATGCATATTCACCGCCGCCGTCGCCATATTTGCCGCGCTGCAGGCATTTTAGTCCGAACTTTTCGCACTCGACAATCATCTTATCCATGCCTTTGATGTTAAAAGCCAGATGATGTATACCCTCACCGCGCTCGTCCAAAAAATCTTGCCAGACGCTTTTTACACCATTTGGCTGAATCAGTTCAAGCTGCAAGTTTGGCCCCACATCAAAAAAAGCCATAAAACAGTTGGCGTCCGGCGCAGGCTTACCCATATAAGTCGTTCCCGTCACTTCAAATTTACCGCCGTCAAAGTGAGGCGGAGGCTCCACACCAAAAAATTCCGCAAACTTTTTCTTGCTTTTCTCAATGTCCTTGACGATAAAACCCACTTGTGTCATAACATTTGTGCCAATAACTCCTGCCATAATTATTTTTCCTTTCAAGTGTATTATATTTTTATTGATAATCAAACGCTCTTACATGAACCTCTTTCAACGAGATTGCCGGATATAAACTCTGTCGTTTGATAGTCCGATTTTTGTGTGGCGGCGGCAATTGTACGCTTTACCAGCGAGAAAAACATTTTCTTATAGTCGTATCCATAGGTTGTCAAAGGCGGTGATGTCAGTTCACCTCTCCCGTGTCCATCTATGCCTATTACAGATATTTGCTCAGGTATTGAAATGCCCTGTTCGTCAAGTGCTCTGTAAACGCCAAAAGCAATGGTGTCGTTACCGGCACATATTGCAGTCGGCAACTCACTGCTCCTCAGCAGACGCTTTGTGGCTGAATAACCGGCATCTTGGTCATTGAAAATGTCGGCATAATACATCCATTCGCCACGCATCTCAATATCATGCTGCTGCATGCCGGTCAGGAAACCCTCATGTCTTTTAAGCATACAATATCGGCTCATATCGCCATCAATAATACCAATTTTACGATGCCCCAAGTTGTAAAGATAGTCGATTATTTTCACTCCGGTGTCAATCTCATAGTTTACGGAAATTCTATTCGGTTCATTTTTATCGGGATGAAAATGGTCAAAAATGCCGATAATGTTTCCCTTTGAAAGAAGCTCTTCTATAAGAGGGTCATTATTTTTTGTGCCAATGAATATGCCGGCGTCAACTCTACCCTGCATAAACACGCGTTTAATCCATTCGACATTCTCTTTTTCCGTTAGGTTTTTCACTATACATGTGAGCACCAAATACCCAAGCTCGGCAGCGCTTTCCGTAACTCGTGCAAAATATTCGCTGCCTAGCATGTCGTTAGCAATAGCAGTGTTAGATACCCAAAAGAACCCGAGAGTCCCTGTCCTTTTTCCTGCAAGCAACTGCCCGGACAGTAGAGGATAGTAACCGTTATCATTAATAACCCTCATCACTTTTTCTTTTGTGTGACTGGGTACATTTCTGTATCCGTTTACCACCCGACTTACTGTACTGCGTGAAACACCTGCCAGTCTGGCGATTTCAGCACTATTCATTTTTTCCATTAAGTACCACCTTTAAATATATGAACACGTAATTACGAAAAACGTAAATATAATTTACCACTCACAGAAAATTCTGTCAAGATTGTTGGTCTTAAATAATTTTTTAAACAATTAATTTATCAGCGACTATCCTATTTGTCGATTTTTTTCTAAAAAAATGAATTTTTCTGTTGCAAATATATAAAGGGCGTGGTAATATGGGGTCAAGTTGGAGAGGTTGTTTTCACAAATTCTTTACGAACTGTGCATCTTTGGGCGATGTTGTAAAAACGTGTTTACAAAAATAATACCTCTCCTCAAACAAGTAGATTATTTCATAATCTACACTAATAAAGGAGGAATATTGATGAAGAAATTACCTAAAAAAACTTTTTTACTTACTATGGCTTTAGTGCTGGTGTTTGTTTTGGCAGCATGTGCTGAGCAACCTGCACCTGTCGGTGGAAATGGTGCAGGAGCCGACCCGGGTCAAGATGCACCTCCCGCTGATGCAATACAAATGACCGTTTGGCACTATTTCACTAGCGAAGCTGAGGATTTAGCAATTGAAAGAATTTTCGGACAGTTCAATGACCAACATCCGGGGATTTCTGTGTCAGCAATGTTTGTAGCCCGTGATGATTTGCTTATGCAGTACACGCTTGGTGTTGTCTCGGGAGACTTGCCTGATATCGGAATGGTTGATAACCCGGATCACGCATCTTTTTCTGCTATGGGTGCTTTCGAAGACATCACAGACCTAGTCGAAGCATGGGGTGAAAAGCAATATTTCTTTGAAGGACCTATGCTTAGTGCAATGTTCGAAGGGAGGGTTTACGGATTGCCTAATAACTCAAACTGCCTTGCTCTGTTCTACAACGTAGATTTACTTGAAGCTGCTAATGTAGCTGTTCCGACAACATGGGCGGAACTTGAAGCTGCCGCTTCAATACTCTCCGAAGGAGACGTGTTTGGACTTGCTATCTCTGCGGTCAACAACGAAGAGGGTACTTTCCAGTTTATGCCTTGGTTTATTTCGGCAGGCGGAAGTATTACAGATTTAGGTGGTCCGGGACCTGTCAGAGCAGTTGAGTTCCTTCACAACCTAATTGAAAGAGGTTATATGTCCAGAGATGTTATAAACTGGACACAAGGAGATGCAAATATGCAGTTCATGAACGGACTTGCCGCAATGCAGGTCAACGGTCCATGGAATATACCAAACATTGAAATTGAAGCTCCAGACCTTAACTGGGGTGTTGCTTTGATACCCAGAGATGTAAGATACGCATCCGTGCTTGGTGGAGAAAACTTTGCTATTGGGGCAAACCCAACTGACCGTGAGGCAGCGTTTACTTTCCTAAGCTGGTTTATGAGTGCAGAAGTTAACGCCGACTGGTGTGAGGCAACAGGGAAATTTCCGCCTCGTAGCGACGCACTGCAACTTAGAGACATATGGACAGTAGACCCTGTGTTCAGTGTGTTCGGTGAGGCTTTGCAATATGCTATGCCTCGCGGACCACATCCGCGTTGGCCTGAAATTTCAGCCGCGATGTCCACAGCTTTCCACGAAGTATTTACGGGTGTCCGTCCGGCTCAGGAAGCTATGACAAATGCAGCAGAAAGATTTGACGCACTTATAGGTGAATAGAATCTTAAGTCAGGTTTACTCTAGTGGCGGAACGTTATGTTGTCATATTGTTCCGCCACGGGTTTCCATATAATTACGGAGGGGTGATTATCATTGAATAAAGTAAGCACTCTGGGTCGCCGCAATACAATAGCCGGGATGCTCTTTGTAGGACCGGCTCTGATTTACATGATAGCTGTTGTTGGCTACCCTATGGTATACAATGTTATCCTCAGCTTTCAGGATCTGAATGTTATGACGTTCAGAGACCAAACACAACAATTTGTCGGATTCGACAACTACATATACTTGCTGACAAACCCTGTTTTTTTGCAATCTATGTGGCAAACCTTTATTTTTACCATTGCATGTTTGGTTATTCAATTTACATTAGGTTTTGTTCTGGCGCTATTTTTCAGTCAAAAGTTTCCGCTGGGTGGACCGATACGCGGCGCAATAGTTATAAGTTACATGATGCCAATGGCTGTTACAGGGCTTATTTGGAACAATATGTTTCAAACACACACAGGCATTGTTAACCACTTGCTGGGGCTTGCAGGTTTAATTCAAGCACCTCTGGAGTGGTTGATAAGTGCAGATTTAGCTCTTATCAGCGTAATCATCGCGAATAGCTGGGTTGGGATACCTTTTAACATGCTATTGTTGACAGCAGGTATGACCAGTATTCCGCAAGACGTATATGAAAGTGCTCAGGTGGATGGCGCTAACTATTTTCAAAGGTTGTTTCTGATAACTATGCCACTACTCAAGCCGGCTATAATGGCTGTGTTGATGTTGGGTTTCATCTACACTTTCAAAATATTTGATTTAATAATAATTATGACAAATGGTGGTCCACTTCATTTCACACAAGTAATCTCTACGTACTCATACAGACTCGCTTTTACGGAGTTTAGGTTCTCTCTCGGTTCAACAGGCGGTGTTATTTTGTTTTTCTGCCTGATGGCAGTAGGTGGCATATATCTTTGGCTAATCAATAGAGAGGAGAAGAACTGATATGACTGATGCGAAAACGCAAAAACCGATATATAGGATTGAATCCAACAAGACTCGGGTAAGGAAAATTTTTCTTATGCTCTTCGCAATTTTAGTAGGCGTTGTGTTCTTATTTCCTCTGTACTGGTTACTAGCCACCTCGTTTAAGTCAACTCATGAGGTTTTGGCGGTTAACTTAATTCCCCAGTATCCGACGCTGGCACCATGGACTGACCAACTCACGTCTCCTGCTTTTCTGCAAACATTAAGCAATTCGATTATTATATCGACGATGGCGATGTGTATATCATTTGTGCTCGGCGTTACGGCATCTTACGGCATGGCGCGCTTCAATATTCCGGGAAAAAAGAGCATATTGATGACGTTTCTGGTCACCCAGATGATGCCGGCATCACTACTGCTAATGCCTATGTTTCTTATCTTTTCTCAGGCGGGCTGGCTCAACACGCACCAAGCTCCAGCCATTGCAGTGACTACGGTTTCTATACCGTTTATTGTGGTAACACTCAGACCATACTTTCTATCAATACCGCAATCGTTGGACGATGCAGCAAGAATTGACGGATGTAACGCTTTTACATCTTTCATACGCATAGTGCTGCCAATTATCCGTACAGGGCTTCTAACGATTTTGGTTATATCTTTTTTGCACGGGTGGAACGATCTCATATTTTCCATGACATTCAATACCGACGAAGCAATGCGACCACTCACGGCAAATATAAGAAGATTCCAAAATCAATTTGGTGTGCGTTGGAATTATATGATGGCGTATGGCATGATTTTGGTCATACCCGTCACACTCGCATTTGTCTTTTTACAGAAATACATTATAGGCGGATTGACGCAAGGCGCAATCAAGGAATAATATAAATAGGAGGCAAAGTATGTTATCTACAAAGAATGGTAAAATTATTTTTCAGGATTACGGCGAAATTATGTGGATTGAAGCTTGGGGTAAGGATTCGTTTCGCATTAGAGCAACGAAACTGCCAGAAATGCCGGAAAATGATTGGGCACTGATACAACCCAAGATTAGTACCACGGCAAAAGTCAAAGAGAGTGCAGGTTATGCGACCATCGAAAATGGTAAAATAAAAGCTGTTGTTGAGTCTAATGGAAAAATTACTTTCAATAATCAAAAAGGTGAGGTGTTACTGGAGGAATTTGTCCGTAATCGAAAGCAATACACAATACAACCCGGCGTTATTCCCAGTGGCTTCGCATCATCGCTTGACTTAGATTCACGTGAGTTTAAACCCATTCTGGGTGGAGACTATGCGCTCACTGTGCGTTTTGAATCTAATCCCGATGAAAAGATTTATGGGTTTGGACAATACCAACAGTCGCTTCTCAATGTAAAAGGTTGTGAACTCGAACTTGCACACCGTAATTCACAAGCCAGCGTTCCTTTTGCTTTTTCAGATCAAGGATACGGGTTTTTGTGGAATAACCCGGCGGTGGGCAGAGTAAGTCTCGCAAAAAATGTAACAACATGGGTGGCACAATCAACAAAAATTATGGATTATTGGATAACAGCAGGCGACACACCTGCCGAGATTATGGAAAACTATAGTCTGGCTACCGGTGCTGTACCGATGATGCCGGATTGGGCAATGGGCTTTTGGCAGTGCAAACTGCGGTATCAAACCCAAGAGGAGCTACTTGATGTTGCGCGTGAATACAAGCGTAGAGGAGTGCCACTTTCTGTCATAGTCATTGACTTTTTTCACTGGACAATGCAGGGAGAATGGAAGTTTGACCCTGAATACTGGCCTGACCCGCAAGCGATGGTGGACGAACTCAAATCAATGGGTGTCGAACTTATGGTATCCATATGGCCTACTGTAGACCATAGGAGTGAAAACTACAAAGAAATGAAAGAAAAAGGCTATATAATACGTGTTGACCGAGGTCAGCCTATTGCTATGACTTTCCAAGGCAACACAATTCACTATGACCCAACAAATCCCGAAGCCAGAGAATACGTATGGAATAAGGCTAAGAAAAACTACTATGACTACGGCATAAAGGTTTTCTGGTTGGACGAAGCTGAGCCGGAGTACAGTTTCTACGATTTTGATGTCTATAGATATCATCTAGGTCCAAATGTGCAAATTGGCAATCTATTTCCAATGTTGTACGCAAAGACTTTTTATGATGGAATGAAGTCAGAAGGACAGGAAAACATCATCAATCTTTTGCGCTGTGCATGGGCAGGAAGTCAGAGATATGGCGCACTTGTCTGGTCAGGTGATATTGATTCAAGCTTTAGAAGTCTTCGCGACCAATTTGCAGCAGGACTAAATATGGCGATGGCAGGAATTCCGTGGTGGACAACGGATATTGGTGGGTTTCACGGCGGCGTGGGCGATAATGAGGAATTTCGTGAATGTTTTACGAGATGGTTTCAATATGGTGCATTTTGTCCGGTAATGCGACTGCACGGCGACCGAGAGCCACACTCTCAGCCCCTTTCGGACAAAACTACCGGAGGTGGTTGCTGCCCGTCCGGTGCAGCAAATGAAATATGGAGTTACGGCGAAAAAATATACGAGCTTTGTAAAGACTATATCGAGATTCGCACGAAAATGCTTCCATACATACGCATCCAGATGGAACTTGCACACACCAAAGGTGTGCCCCCGATGCGTCCGATGTTCTTTGACTATCCGACGGACAAAAAGACGTGGACTGTTGAAGACCAGTATATGTTCGGTCCCGATATTCTGGTTGCGCCTATTTTGTACACAGGCGTGAGAAAAAGGGAAGTTTACTTGCCAAGTGGTTCAAAATGGAAAAACGCATGGACTAACGAGATTTTTGAAGGTGGTCAGTCTATGGAAGTTGCCGCCCCTATAGAGCAAATCCCGTTTTTTGTCAGGGATGGAGCACAGCTAGATTTACTCTAACTCAGGCGAATGCTTGCAAATTACTATCATCCCATGCAAATATTGAAAAAACTATTTGCGTGGGATGACGAATAGAGATCTGAACAAAAAGGAGGAAGTTCAATGAAATTTACGAACGGCTACTGGCTCACGGGCAATGGTTATAAAGTGGATCATGCCGCCCAACCATACGATATTAGCTTCTCGCAAAATTCTATCACAATTCTTGCCACTACAAAAATAATCCGAAATAGAGGCATGACGATGGACGGTCCGAATTTGGAAATTACATACTCATCCACAGTTGAAAATACAATTAAGGTTCATGTGGTTCATTTCAAGGGAACTGTCGATAACAGCCCGAAATTTGAGCTTTATGAAAATTATGAATTCAAACCTGAAATCACGGATTCTGAAGAGTATACGTTGCTTGTCAGCGGCGACACAAGAGTAGAAATAAAAAAAGGTGAAAAATGGGATGTATCATTTTATCACAAAGACCGAAGACTAACAGGGAGCGGCTGGCGCAGTGCTGGGTACAGCAAACAAACTGCCTACAAACAGAAAATTAAGGAATTATCCAGAGCTGAGGACCAGTTTTTTGACCCGCCGGCAGGGGAAGCCGATGCCTATGTCTTTGAACGCTTAGACCTCGGCATTGGCGAATGTGTTTACGGTTTTGGAGAAATGTTTACAAATTTTGTCAAAAACGGACAAGTGGTCAATATCTGGAATTCCGATGGTGGAACGTGTTCGGAGCAAGTATATAAGTCTATACCATTTTATCTGAGTTCTTATGGATATGGTGTACTTGTAAATTCATCGGATGCAGTTTCATTTGAAGTCGGTTCCGAGGTTGTTTCGAAGGTTTCAATTGCTGTTCCGGGTGAAAAACTCGAATACTTTATCATTGGCGGTTCAGACCTTAAGGATGTGCTTACCAACTATACAAATCTATCAGGCAAACCTGCGCTGCCGCCGGCATACAGCTTTGGTTTATGGCTTTCAACATCTTTCACTACAGATTATAACGAGGAAACTGTAAATTCTTTTGTAGACGGCATGGCAGAACGCAATATACCATTACAAGTTTTCCATTTTGATTGCTTCTGGATGCGTGAGCAAGAATGGTGTAACTTTGAGTGGGATGCACGACAATTTCCGGACCCAAAGGGTATGTTAGGGCGACTTAAAGAAAAAGGACTGGAGCTTTGTGTATGGATAAACCCATATGTCGGACAGCGCTCCAAGCTTTTTGATATTGGCAAAGATAAAGGTTATTTCATTAAAAAGCGTGATGGTAGCGTATTTCAGGCAGATTTGTGGCAACCGGGACTCGCTATAGTCGATTTTACGAACCCCGAAGCCGTAGAGTGGTACTGCGGACTTCTGAAAAGGCTGTTTGAAATGGGAATCCGTAACATCAAGACAGATTTCGGAGAAAGAATTCCCACAGATGTAGTTTATCACAGTGGGCAAGACCCCCAGAAGATGCATAACTACTACTCATATCTGTACAACAAAGCTGTTCATAACGCATTGACAGAGTTTTTCGGAGAGAGCGAAACTTGCCTTTTTGCACGCAGTGCCACTGTTGGAGGTCAGAAGTTTCCGACTCACTGGGGAGGAGACTGCTTTGCATCCTATGATGCAATGGCGGAAACACTTCGTGCAGGGTTGTCACTGTGTGCGTCTGGCTTTGGCTTTTTCAGCCATGATATCGGGGGATTCGAGGCAACTGCAACTCCTGATTTATACAAACGCTGGTGCGCATTTGGGATGCTTTCCACTCACAGTCGTTTGCATGGAAATGTGTCATATAGAGTACCTTGGCTCTTTGATGAAGAAAGCTGCGATGTTTTGCGATTTTATACAAACCTTAAAGGTCGGCTTATGCCATACCTCTATTCCGAAGCCGTAAAAACTCACAAAACCGGAATACCCATGATGCGCGCAATGGCAGTTGAGTTTTATGGAGACGCTGTGTGTAAACACCTTGATATCCAATATATGTTGGGGGAATCTCTAATGGTTGTACCTATTTTTAATGAAAAAGGTGTTGCAGAATTCTACCTGCCCGAGGGTATCTGGACGGATATAGTTTCCGGCGAGACCTTTGAGGGCGCAAGGTACCATAAGCGCACTTGTGGCTACATGCAGATGCCCATTTTGGCTAGGGAGAAATCAATAATAGGCTTTGGAAACTTCGATGCATCTTCTGAATATGACTTTATTGAAGATTCAGAGTTTGTTGTCTATGCTCCAAACAATGATGCAAAATTTAGCTCGGATATCTATGACAGCAAAGGGCAAAAAGCCGTTACGCTTAGTGTGGATAAAAAAGGCAATACGGTAAATGTCAAAGCCACTCCGACTGATAAAAATTTCACTGTCCGCTTGGCAGGAAAGGATGGTTCATACGCAGTTGGTGAAAGAGGTGTAACCATTACTGTGTGAAAAAGATAATCCTCGTTACGATATTGTATAACCATTGCCCTCGCAGCTTTCGTTAAGGTGGGTTTTGTACTCGAAACATCAGCGGTTTTGGCAATGAGCACGTATTTTTAATAAGGGTGTATTTTTCGATAAAATCAGTTTGTCCGCTGAATAGTCACTTTATCCACAAAACAGTCACTTTGTCCACTTGACAAAGGTGACTGTTTTTCGTACACTGGTACTAATTCAAGTTTTAAGAGGAGCGTGACCATGACATACGAAACTGAAAAAATAGAATTTAAGTCAAATATTCTTGGTGATATTTACAAAGAGGTTATTGCCTTTGCAAACACAGACGGAGGGACTCTGCATATTGGAATAAACGATAGCGGAGAGATAACCCCGCTACCTGATGCAGACGATACTTATACTCGCGTCACAAATGGCATTAGGGATGCTATTGCTCCGGATGTGACAATTTTTGTGAAGTACACGCTTACAGACAATAAAGTTATCCATATCGAAGTAGGAGAAGGCTCTTATAAACCATATTATTTGAAGTCAAAAGGGATGAAACCATCAGGAGTATATGTACGTCAAGGCTCGTCATCTGTGGGGGCGTCGCCGGAACAAATTCGCCAAATGATTAAAAATGCGGATGGTGACATTTTTGAGGAATTACGTTCGCTTAAACAGGAGCTTACCTTTAATTTTTGTGCGGAAATTTTCGCCAAAAACAAAGTTGAGTTTTTGCAGGATAAGTATAGTATACTTGGTATTCGTAACCATACGCAGCAGCTATATACAAATTTAGGGTGGCTTCTCTCTGACCAATGTGCCCATAGTATAAAGGTTGCTGTATTTGCGGATGAGCAAAATACTGTTTTCTGTGACCGTAAGGAATTTACCGGCTCTGTGCTTCGTCAACTTGAAGAAACGTTTGACTATCTTCGGCTTTGCAATAAAAATCACTCCATTCTTGATGGGCTTGTGCGCAAGGATTATTGGGATTATCCTATAGATGCTGTTCGTGAAGCCCTCTTAAATTCATTGATTCATAGAGATTATGGATTTTCCGGCAGCATCATTATCAATGTAAATGACAAACAAATGGAGTTTATTTCCATCGGCGGATTACTTCCCGGGATTTCAACCGAGGATATTCGTAATGGCATCTCACAGCTGCGCAACGAAAACCTTGCGAAAGTTTTTGGACGGTTAAGCTTTATAGAAGCGTATGGAACGGGCATTAGGCGTATTTTTAAGCTTTACGAAAATTGTCCTGAACCTGTGACAATTGACGTAACTCACAACTCCTTCAAGATAACGTTGCCAAACATGAACGCTCCAAAAGGAAAAACGGCATCAATAGTCAAAAACTCCATAACACCTCAAATGCAATTGTTGCTGGATTATCTGAAAGAGCATAATGAGATTTCTGCCGTGGAAGTGCAAGCGTTGTTGAATGTTAAGCGAACACGAGCGTTCAATTTGATAAAGTGGATGTCAGAGAAAGGGTTGGTAACAATTGTAGGACGTGGAATGAACAGAAAAGTTGTTCGAGCTGAAACAGAGCGATAGTCATAAATATTGACGACAAAATTAAGAGAGAAATAAGCCGTTATCGCACAAAAAAATCTACTCAAACAGCCTGATATCTGCTATACTGGTAATTAACAAATAATGTATAAGGAGCTAACTAATGGGCAAATATGCGATTGGTCTTGACAATGGCGGAACGGTAATTAAAGCGGCTATATTTGACACAGCCGGCGTGCAGCATGGCGTTGCATCAGAGTCTACAAAACTCCTCACACCTCGCCCCGGACACACGGAGCGGGATATGGAAGAATTGTGGCTTCAAAATTGTGCTTGTATAAAGGCGGTGTTGAAAGAAACAGGTATTTCTCCCGATGATATAATTGGCATAGCTGTCTGTGGTCACGGTAAAGGTCTCTACGCATGGGGTAAGGACGATAAACCTGCGTACAACGGCATAATTTCAACAGACAACAGGGCGTGGCAATATCCTGAGAGGTGGAAAAAAGACGGCACATTTGACAAGCTCTATCCGCGTTTGTGTCAGCAAGTGATTGCCTGTCAACAGGCACCTTTACTCGCATGGATGAAAGATAATCAGCGAGATGTTTACGATAATATTAAATGGGTGTTCCCGGTAAAGGATTATATACGCTACAGGCTTACGGGAGAGGCGTTTTGCGAGGCGACAGATATATCGGGTTCAAGCCTTATGAATGTGCGAGATGCACGTTTTGACAAAGATTTGCTTGAAGCTTTCGGTATTGGCGAGGTCTACGATATGCTCACGCCGCTGCGCTACTCGGCAGACCACTGCGGGAGCATCACAAAGGGGGCAGCAGAGCTCACGGGTTTAAATGCCGGAACTCCCGTTGCTGGTGGGATGTTTGACATTGACGCTTGTGCAATTGCCATGGCTGTGACAGAGCCGGAGCATATGTGTACAATCACCGGCACATGGTCGATAAATGAATTTATTTCAAAAGCTCCAATCACCGGAACTGCCATAGCAATGAACTCGTTATACGCCATTCCCGGCTACTATCTTATAGAGGAGTGTTCGGCAACGGGGGTTGGGAATTTGGAGTGGATGCTCAAAAATATTTCAAGCGGCAGCAGCTACGAGGATGTAAACAAAATGGTAGAGAGTGTTGACCCGTCGGATTGTGAGGTTTATTATCTCCCGTTCTTGTTTGCTTCAAATACTCATCACTTGGCTAAGGCCAGCTTCATAGGGCTTACCAGTTTCCACGAGACAAAGCATATGATACGTGCTGTGTTTGAGGGTGCTGCGTTTTCTGCAAAAACTCATATAGATAGGCTTCTCAGTGTAAGGGAGCGTCCGCAAACTCTCAGAATGGCAGGCGGTGCGGTGAATTCAGATGTCTGGATTAGAATATTTGCCGATGTTCTGGAACTGCCTATTGAGACAGTTTCAGGTGTAAGTGAACTTGGCGCACTCGGCGCGGCAATGTCTGCAACGGTCGCTGCCGGAGTTTATAAGGACTACACCGAAGCCGCAAAGGCTATGGTGCGGATAGATAAGCCTGTTGTGCCTAACCCCGAAAATGTTAGTGTGTACAGTCGCAAATACGAGAAGTACACATCAGTTTGCAATGCTTTGAACTCTGTCTGGGATTGCTTTGAAGTTTAGCTGCGCAATTTCGCAGCTCATGTGCTGTTTGCCCCGCTTTTTTGCGAGCCAGCAACATCGTCGTCACTGTTCTCGCAAAAAAGACTCCGCAAAAAGCACATGAGCTGCTAGACTGGTGGAATAATTAAATTGGAGATTGAATTGTAGATATGCGCTATAAATTGGGATTGTATGAAAAAAGTATGCCAAATGAGTTGTCACTTATAGAAAAACTTGAAATGACGGCGAAAACAGGGTATGATTATCTGGAGTTGTCAATAGATGAGACAGATGAGAAATTGGCTCGCTTAGATTGGTCTGTCGGCGAGGTAGACGCTCTCAAAGATGCAATAAAAGAGACAACAGTGCCTATAAAGTCCATCTGCCTTAGCGGACACAGGAAATATCCGCTCGGCTCACGTGATGAAGCTGTGCAGTGTCGCAGTCTGGAAATAATGCAAAAAGCAGTGACACTTGCATCTAAGCTGGGTGTAGCTATAATCCAGCTTGCAGGTTATGATGTCTACTACGAACAAAGCGGCGACGATACTGTAGAAATTTTTGCAAAAAACCTTGAAAAAGCAGCAGAAATGGCTGCCACAGAGGGTGTTTTGTTGGGTTTTGAAACAATGGAAACTGATTTTCTCGACACGGTAGAAAAAGCCATGGTATGGGTAAATAAAGTGAATTCTCCGTATTTACACATATATCCGGATATCGGAAACCTGACAAATGCTGCAAAAATTTATGAAAACTGCCCTACTGATGATTTGCGCAAAGGTGCAGGGCATATCATAGCGGTTCACCTCAAAGAGACAAAACCCGGGATATATCGTGAAGTGCCTTACGGTGATGGGCATGTAGATTTTGATGCGATATGTAGGCAAGCTCTATCCATGGGTGTGAGGATGTTCGTCGGTGAATTTTGGTATACAGGCGAAAAAAACTGGCAAGAAATTTTGCAAAAAAACAATACATTTCTCAGAGAGAGATTAAACAAATTTTGAGAGGAGAATCTTATGCTTAAAAACATTCCGCGAATATTACATCCCGAACTTTTGAAAATTCTCATGGAAATGGGTCATAACGACTATATTATTTTGGTGGATGCAAACTATCCTGCGACAAGCGGAGCTAAGAGGCTGATTCGTGCTGACGGTGTAGAGGTTACAGATATGCTTGATGCAATATTGCAGCTTTTTCCGCTTGATACTTTCGTAAATGATCCGGTTATACTTATGCAGCCCAGAGCGGAGGAGCCAACACCTGAAATTTGGAGCGAGTTTAAAGAGATAATCAATAAACACGACTCAGACAAAGCTTTCAAAGACTTTCATCTAATGGACAGATTTGACTACTACAATTTTGCTAAAGAAGCATACGCCATAGTCCAAACAGGGACAACAGCTCGCTACGCGAATATATCCCTGAAAAAAGGCGTATTTTAGAAGGAGAGAAAATATGGGCAACAGAGAACTGATAAACAAAACTTTTGAAAAAGGCGATGGGATTTTCAGGCTTAATCCTGTATTTGTACCACGGCCATTTGGCAAAGCCGGACGTAGAATGAAGCTGCATCCTGATGATTATTATGCACTGGGTATAGAGCGAGGTTCTATGAAAGAGCGCTGGTTTGCTTCTACCATAACATGCAGCAACGGACCGCTTGCGGCAGAGGATGAGGGTTTAAGCTATGTTGCGGTGTCACATGAGTCGGACGAAAGATTTACATTAAAGGAAGCCGTCCAAACCCTCAAAGAAGAGCTAATCGGCAGCGAGTTATATGAAAAATATGGTGAATGGCCGATGTATTCAAAGTATTTTGACTACCTCAACCCGCTTTTTCATCATCTGCACCATTCATTTGAAGCTGCTGCAAGAGTTGGTAAAAAGGGAAAACCCGAGGCTTATTTTTACCCAAAACAGTTAAATAACTACCCCGGAGAGTTTCCGCACACATATTTTGGTTTTACGCCTGACACAAAGCCAGAACAGGTCAAGGAATGCATCAGAAACTACAATAAAGACGATACGAGGATAACAGAGCTTTCCAGGGCATATCGCATAGAGCTCGGAACGGGGTGGTATACACCTCCGGGAGTGCTTCATGCACCGGGTTCTTATCTCACGTATGAGCCACAGTGGAACTCGGATGTCTACTCTATCTGGGAAAATGTGGTTTCAGATGAGGTGTACGGCAGACATCTTATGGTTGATTTATGTCCCGAAGACAAACGTGACGATGTAGAATACATATTTAGTTTGCTTGATTGGGAAATAAACATTGATCCCGACTATAGGAAAAATTATTTCCGTCCACCCGTATCTGCTGTATTGACGGAGACTTATAAGGAAGACTGGATAACATATGCAAATGATTACTTTGGAGCAAAAGAACTGATAGTCAATCCGGGACAAACGGCAGTGGTTAAAGATGAAGCAGCCTACGGCATAATATTTGTTCAAGGACATGGCGAAATCGGGTTGCATAAATGCTCTGCACCGACACTTTTGCGTTTTGGCGGGCAGAGCGATGACGAATTCTTTGTATCAGAAAACACGGCAAAGAAAGGCGTTAAAATTGTGAATCACAGCAAGACAGAGCCGCTTGTAGGGCTGAAACATTTTGGTCCAAATCACCCTGATATGCCAAAAAATTGCAAATAAGGGAAATTTTACTACAACAAAATCAGGAGTACAACTATGAAAGCGAATATAGCAATCATACGTTTTGACAACATAAACGAAAGAGAACAAAATGTGTTTGAAACACAGTGCAAAAACCTCGAAAAGCTTTACGGGGATGTAGCAAATTTCCTGCCACCCGTTACCCTTGGAGCGGAGCTGCCAAAAGAAGCGGATGCAGCATTGTTTCCGCAACTTTTAGGTGAAGCTTTCTCACATGCTGAGAATCTCAAAAAGATAAAAATCCCCGTGGTTGTGCTCACCAGCGAGTTTGGTACGGTGGAAATGTGGGATTGGGAGATTGTGACCTATCTCAGAGATGCGGGACTAAACGTCTTTTCACCATACACCGTCCCACTGGCAAAATCCATTTTCAGAGCAATCGCATGCAAAACGAAAATGCAGGCTGGTGTCCGATTTTTGATGTTCCAAGATGACCCGGGAGAGGGAATGCAAGCGGGAATATTCAAGAGGTTTTACTGGTGGGAAAAAGAGTGTACCGATGCGCTGGAAAAAACCTTTGGAATCAAAATAATCTACAGGAGCTACAAGCAACTTGGCGAAAGTGCGAAGCAAATAAGCGACGGTGAAGCACGAGAGGTAAGTGCGAAGTGGAATGTTCCCATGGAGGGTGTCACGGAAGAAAACTACCTCAGAGCAGTGAAAGTATACATCGCTGTAAAAAAAGTTATTGCGGAAATAGGCAGTGTAGAGGGTGTGGGTGCAAACTGTCTCAACGAGTCGTTTCACAGCGATACAACACCCTGTCTCGCATGGAATATGCTTTATGAAAAAGATAACTTGCTTTGGGCGTGCGAAGGTGATACACTGACGCTCATCAGTAAGTTCATATTTTACTCCGTGCTCCAAAAGCCAATAATGATGACAAACATCTATCCTTTCCTTATGGGTATGGCGGCACTTAAACATGAGAAAATAGACAGTTTTCCCGATGTGAGCAATCCTGACAATCACGCTCTTGGCGTGCATTGCGGTTATTTTGGGCTTGCGCCGCAGAGTTTCTGTGATAGGTGGACATTACGTGAGAAGGTGCTTGAAATTGTGGGAGAGAATGCCATTATGGTAGATTGCCGTATGGCTACAGGTCCTATCACTCTGGCAAAATTACACTCAGACATGAAAATGATAACTCTCGTAGCTTGTGAGATAGTTGATTACGTACAGTATCCGGGTTCGGATTGCAGAAACGGAGCACTCATTCACTATCTGGGAGACAACGGACACGAGATAATGGACTCACTCAGCTCACACCACGCACTGCTGATAGCCGGCGACCAGATTCCCACACTGAAACAAGCCGCTCGCATTTTCGGCTTCGAAGTAAAGTGCCTGTAGTCTATTCACTTCAATGCGCAAGGAGGATAATGAAAAGTGATAACAGTAAGCAACCTGACAAAAAGTTATGGAAAAAACCGCGGAGTTAACGACATTTCATTTTCTGTTCCGGAGGGACAAATTGTAGGGTTTCTCGGACCGAACGGAGCGGGAAAAACTACAACGATGAATATAATAACGGGCTATCTCTCCGCAGACAAAGGAAAAGTTGAAATCGCAGGCGTCAACATGGAAAAATCTCCGATCGAAGCAAAGAGGCATATAGGCTATCTGCCGGAGCAGCCTCCGCTTTACCATGCAATGACGGTAAATGAATATCTCGACTTCGTATACGACCTGAAAGAAGTCAAAGTCGATGACAGAAAATCGCACATATCGGGAATATGTGAAAATCTTGGTCTTGCAGATGTCAGGAGCAGAGTCATTGGGCATCTCTCAAAGGGATATAAGCAGCGCGTGGGGTTTGCGCAGGCACTGCTTGGAGACCCGGATGTCTTGATTTTGGACGAGCCGACTATAGGTTTAGACCCGCGGCAAATCGTGGAAATAAGAAACGTTATCAAAGAAATGGGAAAACAGCGCACAATAATCCTTTCAACCCACATACTGCCCGAAGTTTCCGCTGTATGCGAGCGTGTTTTGGTAATCTCAAACGGAGTGATAGTCGCAGATGACAATCCTGAAAACTTGACATCAAACCTAAAGGGTAATCGCACTCAAATAGTCCGCGTTGCAGCATCGCACGACGAAGTGCAGGGTCTTATCAGTGAAATAAGCGGAGTCAGCAGTGTAAAACCACTTGGAAGAATTGAACCCGAGAGCACAGATTTTCTCGTTGAGACTGAGCCGGGTGAGGATATCCGAAAACAATTGTTTTATGCGCTTTCAAAGGCAGGTTATCCCTTGCTCATGCTTCGCCCGCAAAATGATTCTCTTGAAGACATATTCCTGCAGTTAACAGAGGAAGGCAACTAAATTGCTGTTTTGCAGAGCGCAACTTAAAAGAAAGGAATGTTCATTAAGATGCAAGCAATTTTCAAGCGCGACTTAGGCGCATATTTCACTTCGGCGATTGGGTATGTATATATAAGTTCATATATTCTGGTTCTCAATCTCTATTTTTACCTCATAAACATTTTGGGTGCATCAATGTCACTGGCGGGCATATTTAGTTTTATGCTCCTCGTTATGATGTTTGTAACACCTATTCTCACTATGAGGGTTTTTTCCGAAGATTTTAAGCAAAAAACAGATCAGCTCCTGCTGACAGCTCCGGTTACTTCTTCGGCAATAGTCTTGGGCAAATTCTTCTCGTCGCTTGCAGTGTTTGGCTGTCTGCTTGCAATCACAGTCTTATGGCCGATAGCTCTGTCTGTATTTGGCGGGTTCAATCTCGACGAAGTGGTAGGTAATTATATCGGAATAATCAGCATAGGAGCGGCATACATCTCAATAGGTGTATTCGTGTCGGCGATGACAGAAAATCAAGTAATAGCGGCAATAGGTTCACTGGCAATCTTCATAGCTCTCTATATCCTTGAAATTGTTGCAATGTTCTTTTACACAAGCGGGGTGCTTCCTGTATTTGTGATGAGAATATTCTTGTTTATTTCAATTTTCGGGAGGTATAACGACATAACCAGAGGGATTCTGGCACTGGATACTATAGTCTTTTTTATCTCTGTTTGCGCTTTCTTCTTGTTCTTGACAACACGAGTTATAGAGAAAAGGAGGCAAGGGTAGATGAAAATGATAGAAAGATTGAAGAAAAACAGCTTTTCTCTAATAGCCACAGTTATATTTCTCGCACTTATAATCCTTGTAAACATTTTTGTGAGTATGCTGACAGAGAGATTTTTCTTAAAGCTTGACCTGACAGAAGCCGGTATATTCACACTCTCTGACAGAGCTGCAGAGTTTCTGAGTGGAGTCAACGAGACTGTTGACATAGTAGTAATGGCGGAAGAATCAACATGGCTTGCAAACAACAATCTTGCCATGATTTCAACTATACTGACAAACTATTCTGCTACGACCGGAGGTCGTATACGGGTGCAGTACGTAAACCCTGACCTGAATGTTTTTGATGGTCCAAATTACGGAAATTCTTTATCGGCTCTTGTAGAGTCCCACACAGAGCTTACGGATATGACTCGCAATGATATAGTGTTCATAAGCGAGAGGCGAGCAACAAGGGTTCCGGTATCAAGTCTGTTTGCACAAAGAATGGACAACTTCGGCCGACCTGTAGAAACAAGTCTCAGAGTTGACCAAGAGTTTATCAGCGCATTGGTATACGTCTTAAACGAGACTATAGCGCGTATTGTATTTATAGAAAACCATGGCGAGGACAGAACAGAGCATATAAGGCAAATTTTTGAAAGAAGCGGTTATGTCAGCTCCTCAATAAACCTTGCTCTCGAAGAAATCCCCGAAGATACTGTGCTTATAGTTTCGGCAGCACCAAAATTTGATTTTCTCAGTGATGAGATAGTAAAGCTTGAACAGTTCATGTCCGGTGGCGGAAACATAATGATTATTTACGATTTCAATACACCACAGCTCCCTGTGCTTGACACGTTTCTTGCCGAATGGGGTGTTGCTGTGGAAAACAAACTGATATTTGACGAAGAGCATACATTTATCCCGCAGCATGGGGTAATCGGTGCTGTTGTCTCCGCCGGGGCATTACCATCCACAGAGGCTTCTGCCATATTTACAACGGAAATCCCTGTGGGTGTGCGCACAGCTCGTCCGCTGCGTGCAGTCAGAGGCGAGGGTGTACTGGAAAATATGTTTCCGCTCGTGCGTACTGTTTCTACCAGTTCATATGCCAAGAGTCTCGATGGAACTGTCACAACATGGGAACGGGAGCCGGGAGATGCATCAGGTCCATTCACAATTGCCTACAACATACGTCATCTTACGCGAGATGCAGAGGGCACCCAAGTTTGGGCAAACTTGATTGTCGTTGGAGCAGCCATGTTTGACGACCCGTTTTTGTCGATATTTTCCGAGACTTTTTACAATGTGTTTTTGCTTGCAGATTTGGCAAACGACTTAAATCCGTTTGGCGAGCGGGTATTTATTCCGGCGAGAAACCTTGCGACAGGTCATCTGCTTGTGAGTGCAGCAGGTGCGAGAACTGTACTTATTCTGATGGTAATAGCACTACCGCTTGTTATAATAGCGGCGGGGATACTAATTTGGCGCAGACGGAGGCATAAATAATGCGACGAAGAAATCTCATTATTGCAGTAGCCGCAGTTGTACTACTGTCAGCAGGTATTGCGGCACTGACTTTCTGGCCACAGGGCGAACCTGAAGAGAGTCAGCAGGATATACCGCAGCCACCGGATCCGGCTACGCGGATTGATTTTGTTGACATTCCTCTTGATGAAATCGAGTATATACGTTTTACACCACGGGACGGAGTGCATCACAACCTGCTGAGAGACGTACATAGTGAGGAATTTAATCTGACTCTCGGCGCAGACGACCCGATTTTTCCGGGAGATAATTCGTTACTGAATTCGGTTTTTCTGGGGGCAACATCACTTAGAAGCGTAGCTGTGATAGCGGAAAACGCAAATGATGAAGAGCTACGGATGTTCGGATTTGACGACCCTGCCTTAACGTGGGAGATAGCTCGCATTGATGGCTCTTTTGAAAGATTTCAGCTTGGCTCGGAACAAGTGGTCGGCACGGGGCGTTTTGCACGCAGTGAGGGCAGTCGTGAAGTTGTAGTGTTGAATGAGCGGCAGAGCAGTCTACTTTTGCTTTCTTTGGAGGATTTATACGACCTTAACTTTGTGCCACATTCAGTTTTTGTCGGTGCGGAAACCATAATGGATGTTTTTGACCACATTCTCCTTGAAAGACAAGATACTGTGATAGAGTTTTACAGGCGCACAGACGAACAGTTTATTACAATGTTTGGCTCATCCCGCTATCAAATGTTACAGCCTATAGTAGGCGATGCAAACGACCACATGGTTCAAACTGCATTTTTGGAAGATGTTTTACAAATAATGCCATCAAGTGTTGAATCTGCACGACCAACGGATTTGTCGGTATTCGGGCTTGATACACCGTCCAGACTCACATTGACGGCAGGTGACTGGGAAAGAACCCTTTTGGTAGGCAATCGCAATGCGGAGGGGACAGGAACCTATGTTATGATTGAGGGTTATGATGCGGTACTCCTTGATAGAGAAGGTGCGTACTTGTTCATCAACATAGACCCGGGAACCTTGCGTGCCAGACTCATATGGCTGCATAATATTGTAGAGGTGGATTTTATTACATTTGAGCTGGAGAATGAAACTCGTGTGCTGAGATTTGATCATGACCACGAAAACGACAGTTTGACGGGTTTTCTGGATGATATTGAAATCAGCGAGACAAACGCACGCAGACTGTACGTGGCAACACTTAGCATAATGCAAAGCGGCATTACGCAGGAGCAAATTCCAACCGGGATATTGCCAGACTACACCGTAACAATGCACCTGCTTGACGGAAGCGAAGACACTATGGAACTCTATGCGCTGAATCATTCGCAATTTTTGATTGTAAGAAATGGGGAGAGCACAGGATTTTTTATTACAAGAAGGGCTCTTCAAGATGCTCTGTTAGGTAGATTTGAAATCATAGACAGAGGCGATGAGATACCCATGACGTAAAAAATGGGGGCTGTTTTCAGGGCAGCCCCCATCGTTTTGCTTTTCGAAAAAATATTAGAAATTTGTAGTATCAGGGTCTTTAATCGTATCCGCAAAGTCGTTCATTGCGGATAGTTTTGCCATGTCTGCATCGGAAATTTCGAAATCAAACACATTTGCGTTTTCTGCGATACGTGATACTGTTTGAGTTTTTGGCAGTGGTTGCCAGCCTCGTTGCAGACTGAAACGGATGCAAAGCTGAGCTACTGTTTTGCCGTAACCTTTTGCCATTTCAACAACCGGCGCACAGTCATATAATACACCTTGACCAATGGGGCTGTAGGCTTGAACCAGAATGTTTTTGCTCTCGCATTGCTTAACAACATCTTCTTGCATAGCTCCGGGGTGAAGCTGAATCTGATTCGCCATAGGAACAACCTTTGCGGTTTCCAAAAGTGCATTTGTGTGGTGAGTCAAAAAGTTTGAGACACCGATGGCGCGTACACGTTTGTCGGCATACAATTTTTCCATTGCACGCCAAGACTCTGCGTTTGCGGCTTTCCAGTTAGCTCGGTGCATTACCGGATTTGGCCAGTGAATCAGATAAAGGTCTAAATAGTCAAGCCCAAGCTTTTTAAGTGATTCATCAAACGCTGCGAGAGTTTCGTCATACCCGCGTACTTCGTTCCAAAGTTTTGTTGTGATAAAAAGTTCTTCGCGCTTAACGCCGCTCTTTTTAATGCCTGAGCCGCACGTTTCTTCGTTGCCGTAAATTGCCGCAGTGTCAATGTGACGATATCCTGCTTTAATTGCCTCCATTACAGCAGTCTCGCAAACTGCTGTGTTTGGCATTTGAAAAGTGCCAAACCCGATGCACGGTGATTCCACACCGTTATGAAACTTATAACCCTCTGATAAATTTTTGAACATTAATGATTCCCTCTTTCTATAAAATATTTTTCCCTCGTTTAGTGTACATTATCCTGAGATAGATTTCAAGTGTAGCAAATTACTTGCAAAATGCTGCAAAAAAGGCTCAGTAAATCGCATATTAGCTGCAAAACCGTGACTTTTAACGGAAAATCCCGCCTGCACTATGCAGGCGGGATTCCTGCGATATAATTAATAGCTTTGCCTTAGATTATTGTGTAACAAATCCAACTTGGAAACGAATTTCAGGTGTGAAAGTTTCGCCGCGCAGAAGACCAAGAGCAACTTCGATACCCATGTAGCCCATGCCCTCGGGATCTTGGTAAACTGTGAAGAACATGGTTCCCTCAGCAACTGCATCGCGAGCATCAGCACCACCGTCAAATCCGGTGATGAAAATGTCTTCGCCGGGAACTCTGCCTGCGTCTAAAGCAGCTTGGATTGCGCCCAGTCCCATTTCATCGTTCATAGCTACGATGTAACGTACTTCAGGATGAGCAACCAAAAGGCTTTCTGTTACTGTCAGACCATCAACACGGTTGAAGTTTGCAGTTTGGCTTGCAAGAACGTTGATTCTGCCGTCTGTTGCGCGTGTAAATCCGGCCAAGCGGTCGATACCTGAACCGGCACCGGGGGTACCCTCGAGGATTATAACATTTGCGCCCTCATCAACGAGAGACATGAAAAACTCGCCTTTTGCCGCTCCGGCTTCGTAGTTGTCTGTGCCGAGCCATACATGAGTTACGCCGTCTGTTTCAATGCCTGCTACCCAGCGGTTTACGGCAACAACAGGGATGCCTGCTGCCATTGCATCTTCAACAACGGGTGTTACTGCTTGTGAGTCAACCGGCATGATAACCAGAGCTGCCATGCCAGCTGCCATCATATCTTCGATATCAGCAGTGTTTTTTGCGATGTCATTCATTGCGTCAATGACCATAACATTTGCGCCAAAGTCTCTTTCCGCACGTCTTACACCCTCGTATGATGCAAGCGGGAATGGGAGATCAAGCGAGAAAAGGGAAACGCCGATTAGACCGAGGTCATAGTTTGAAACGTCTGCATCATCGGAATCATCAACATCCGGTGCAGGGTCGTCAGCGGGAACTTCGGCTCCGGGAGTGGGGTCGGGTGCAGGAGTGGGTGCCGGGTCGTCTGCAGCACAGGCTGCGATAAAAGCAAACAGGAATAGGGATGCCAGTAATAGTGCCAATACTTTTTTCATGATTTTTCTTCCTCCGTTAAATTTAGGGTTTATATTTATATAAAGCCCGCTTTTGAGGGCAATATATACAGCGGATTTTTAGGTGCGATAATCAGCGGTTTGGGTCAGCGAGAACGGCAAGCAATATAACAATACCTGTGACAACAGTTTGATAGTAGGAGGGAACTCCCATAATGTTCATGCCGTTTGATAGTATCGTGATAATAAGCACACCTGCCAAAGTTCCGTAAATCTTACCTCGCCCACCTGCCATACTTGTGCCGCCCAAGGCAACGGCTGCGATGGCGTCAAGCTCCAGTCCGATACCCATGACGGGCTGGGCGCTTCGAAGCCTCGAAACAAGAATAAGTGCCGACACAGATGCCATGAGTCCCGATATTGAATATGCAAACATTTTTGTTCTTGTGATACTTACTCCGGCAAGCTGAGCGGCTACCGCATTGCTTCCGACCGCGTAGATTCGCCGACCCAGAGCAGTTTTATTCAGTAAAAAGAAGAACAGTCCAAACACTATAAGCAACAGCCATACAGGTACCGGAACACCAAGGAAATCGCCTCTGCCGATAGCTTCTAAAACGTAAAATCCTGTCAAGTTTGATATTGCTCTGCCGCCTGTAAAAATCAAGGCAAACCCTCTAAATACCGACATGCCTATGAGCGTGGCTATGAAAGGTTGCAGTCTGAGTTTTGTAATTGTGAATCCGTTGAAAGCACCGAAAGCAAGTCCTGCACACATGACAGCAAGTATTGTGAGAAGTTCGTTAACTCCTGCATCAAGCATCATAGCACCTATAACTGCAGTAAGCGCCAAAATCGAGCCTACCGACAAATCAATGCCGCCTGTTAAGATGATGCAGGTCATACCAAATGCGACAAATCCTGTGACTGATGCCTGCCTAAGCACAATCATTGCATTGGTCAATGTCCGAAATTGCGGCATCATAAAGCTGAGCACCGTAACGAGAAGTATCAGGAAAAATACTGCTCCCATGCTTTTTAGCATATCTATTAATTTTTCACGGTTTCTTGCACTCTCTGTCATATTAAAGAGACCCTCCAGTACATAAAATCATTACAGACTCCTGAGTTGCGCCGTCGTTATCAATGATACCGCCTATTTTGCCCTCGTGTATAGCCATTATGCGGTCACTCATCCCCAACACTTCCGGCAGCTCAGATGAAACGAGGATTACAGCGACACCGTCAGCAGCCAATTCGTTTATGATGGTGTAAATTTCCTTTTTCGCACCAACGTCAACACCTCGCGTTGGCTCATCGAGAATAAGCACCCGGGGATTAGTAAATACCCACTTTGCAAACACAACTTTTTGTTGGTTGCCACCACTGAGATATTTGCAAAATTGTTTTGGTCCTGTGCATACTATGTTGAGTTTGTTTATCGCCTCACGTATCAAACTCAGTTCTTTAAAGCGACTCAGAATACCATTGTTTGAGACTCTTTTGAGATTGTTTATAGAAATATTGTGCCCGATGCTGTCTTCCAGCATTAGCCCCTCTATTTTTCTATCTTCGGTGATAAATCCGAGTTTATGGCGCTTCGCTTCTTCAGGAGAGCGGATTTTGATAACATTGCCATCCAGACGAATTGCACCGTGTTCATAAGGCAAGCTGCCGAAAATAGCTTTCATTATCTCAGTGCGCCCCGCACCCATGAGTCCGGCTACACCCAAGACTTCGCCGGCTCGCACGGAAAATGATACGTCGTTAAAAACGCCCTCTTTAGTAAGTCCCTCAACTTCAAAAAGCACATCTCCGATTTCTGCGTCTCGCTTAGGAAATCGCTCGCCTATCTCTCTACCAATCATCATACGTACAACATCGCTCATATCAGTATCACTGATAAGCTTCGTGTCAACATACTCACCATCGCGCAAGACGGTAATGCGGTCGCATATCTCAAACACTTCTTCCATGCGATGGGTTATGTACACAAGTGAAACTCCATTTTCTTTCAGGCGTCTGATAACTTTAAACAGAGTTTCGGTTTCGGTGAGCGTTAGTGCGGCAGTAGGCTCGTCTAAAATAAGAGCCTTGGCATCGACCATCAGAGCTTTGGCAATTTCGACCATTTGCTGCTGTCCGACCGAGAGATGTTTCATTATAGTTTTGGGGTCAATATCTATACCGAGTTGGTTTATAGTCTCACGGGCTTTTTTTCGCATTGCGCGCTTGTTAACTGTGCCGAGCGGACCCATGATTTCTTTGCACATAAACATGTTTTCTTCGACAGTCAGTTCATGCATAGTGTTTAATTCCTGATGTATAAAGACGATACCGGCTTGCTCTGCTTCCATCGGATGACCAAAGTGAGCCGGGCTTTCGTCTATCAAAACATCTCCGCTGTCACGTGTGTAAACACCTGTAAGGATTTTTACAAGTGTTGATTTTCCGGCACCGTTTTCGCCCATAAGAGCGTGAACTTCTCCATCGTTTAAGGAAAAGAAAACGCTTTTGAGCACTTGAACCTTACTAAACGATTTGCATATATTTTTCATTTCTATACGCATAGTGAAACCCCTTTGGCAATGTGTCATAATAAATGCAGATTTTAGTGATAATTTGTGGCAATATTTGACTCTATAGTAACATTATGATGTATATATGTCAAGACAAAAATGACAGCTTTTTAACATTTATTTCATATTATTTCATTTATTTTTAACATGAATGAGGGTTTTCCACATGAAAAACCTCCCGATAATAGGGGTTGTCAGCACTTCGCAAATTATCCCTCTTAGGCTGCCGGTGAACAGAAAATACTGTGCCTTAATAATTATAGTATGGTTGTAAGTACATATTGACATGCTACATTTTTTTTGTTAAAATTGAAATAGATATTGAGCTACAATCAATTGTATGGAAATCTTATTGAGAGGGGTACTAAATAATGGATGCAAGAGCTGCGATAGGAGAAGTTGTTGCACTGAACCGATATATCCCGGTACCATTGTATTATCAACTGAAACAATACATTTTGGGTAAAATAGAAAACGGAGACTGGGGCGAAGGTTTTGCAATTCCGGCTGAGCAGAGATTCTGTGATGAATTTTCAATAAGCCGTCCAACAGTCAGGCAAGCGATAAACGAGCTTGTCGCCGAAGGCAGCTTGACTCGCGGTTATCGGAAAGTAACCGTAGCAAAGCCGAAAGTGGCAGGGTCTTTTTTTGATGTTGTTCAAAGCTTTAATGCAGAAATGGCAGGAAAAAACCTCACACCCAGAACAAATATTTTAACATTGGATGTCAGGGAAAACAGTGAAGCCGCCGAAAAATTGGGCATAGAAAACGGACGCTGCATATATTTAGAGCGCTTGCGTTTTGCGGATGATGAGCCTATAGTTTGGCTTGAAACATATCTATCTTACGATTCGATGTCGGATTTGCTGGCACTTAATTTTACGAATGCATCACTCTATGAGATAATAGAAAGCAGATATGATATCATCATTTCGAGGGTTGACCGTATATTTGAGGCTATTGCAGCAAATGCACGAGATTCAGAGCTTCTGGATGTCAGAAAGGGCAGTCCTATTTGTTTTGTCAAAACTGCGGCATATGACCAAAACAATGCCCCTGTCGAGTTCTCTATAGCCCGCTATCGCGGAGACAAGAGCACGTTTCATGTAAGCATTTCAAAATAAGAGTTCATCCTGATAAACAATAAACATGGCAAATCAAAAAATCTAGCGCAATAATAATTACCGGGGCTGCAGTTTTACAGCCCCGGTTGTGATTTATTTAGTAGTTCAGATGGAAACTATTCCTTTACAGCTGAGGCTGACAGACCTTGTATGAGTGTTTTTGAAAATGATGCAAAAACGAACATTATCGGCAATACGCCCAGCACTACGCCGGTTATTTGTGCTCCGACATCCACACGGAAGTTGTTTGCCAAAAGCCTGATTGCAATGGGTAGTGTGAACATACTTTCACGAGCCAGCAAAATTACAGGCAAGAGGAAACTATTCCACTGTGCAAGGAAAACCAGCAGGAAAAGCGTGCCGCAGGCAGGCATAAGGAACGGCAGACCAATCTTTGTAAATGTCATAAAAGGACCTGCTCCATCTATATGCGCACTTTCTATGACAGATTGGGGCATGGCTTGCTTTGCAAACGAACTCATCCAAAACACTCCAAAAGCACTGGGTATGGCAAGCAAAATGAGAATCCAGTGAGTGTCTGCGAGTCCCATGAAGTTGGCTTGTATAACGATGCCTATGAGAGCAATCTGGAAAGGAAGAGTGAGTGTGACAAGAACTATACCCATTATCAACTTTTTGCCCTTGAAATTATACACGGCAAGGGCGTACCCTCCCATGGCGGAGCAGTAGACAGACAATACGCCCGCCATTGCAGAAACGAACAGGGAGTTTCTGTAGTATCCCAAAAAGTCAATCCTCAATAGTGTTCTGATATTCGTGAGGAGGTAGTCACCGGGCAAAAATTGCAAACCTCTGTGTATGTCCAATGTTGGATGAGTGCTCATAATAGCCATGATGTAAAACGGGAAAACGATGACCGCTCCGATTGCACTCATGAGAATTACGAGTAGCACTTTAGGAATAAACTGTCTTTTAAAAATCAATGGGGGTCACCTCCAACGTTGAGAACTTTCGTAAGAATCAATGTCACGGCTACGATAAACAGGAACATTGCAAAAGCGATAGCTGAAGCGTACCCGTAGCGCATCTGGTGGGCAAACGCGGTATCAAAGAACAACCACATCTGTGTCAGAGCTGCATTTTGCGGACCTCCTGTTATGCCGGTCGTTTGGGTGAAAATTGCAAGAGGCTCCTCGAAAAGACCAAAGCAACCTATTACTGTTGTAATAATTATAAAGTTACGAACATTCTTCAAAAGCGGGAATGTGATATGTCTCAGCCGCTGAAAGCGGGTGGCGCCGTCGATTTCTGCTGCCTCGTAAAGATCGGGGTTAATATTCATCAGACCGGCAAGGAAGATAACAGCGGTAAAGCCTGTCCAGCGCCAGACTGTGACCATACTTACCATAATCCGGGAGAGCCATACTTCGCCGGTCCAGTTTATATGTTGCTCTATCCAACCCCAATCATAGAGGAGTCGATTGAACACACCGATGTTGCGGTCAAACATATGGGAAAATATAACACCTATTGCAATTGCCGTGGTCAAATGCGGCAAGAAATATACAGTTCTGAAGAAAGAGCGACCTTTTAGCAAAGTGCTGTTGAGTATGTTAGCTAAAATAAAGCCCAATATCAGCTGTGTAGGTATTATCATAGCCATAAGAATAACGGTATTGAGTAAAGCGACCCTGAATCTGGGGTCTACTGCCAGTTCGAGGTAGTTGTCGAATCCGGCAAATGTAGGCGGCGTAAAGCCTGTCCAATGGTTAAAGCTAATCCAAAAGCCAAAGAGGATAGGAAACACCGAAAAGGCTGCAAACAAAATTAAGTATGGCGATAAAAATAAGTACGGAGCTATAGTTTTTCTTGAAATCACTGGCTTTCCTCCTTGATGTGGCATGTGAGGCTTGCACCCGGAAAAGGTGCAAGCCCCAAAAGTTCACGATAGTTTTTAGCGATGTAAACTGCTGTTTAGGAATATTGCTTGGTCTTCCCAGAAAGTTACGGCATCCTCTGCACTCATGCCGTTATCAACCATTTCTACCCAGACAAACGCTGCGGCATCAATGATGATTGTGGTGTCAAAGGGTGACAACGGGCGAGTTCTTGTGTTAGGATCTTCAGCAATTTCAAGTATCAGTGCCACTACGTCTTGACCTGCAAAGAATGGATCGGGGTTATTTAGGAATAAATCTGTGTCATAAGCAGGAGCAAAAAGTGATGGAGTGTGATGTGCATAGAAGAAAGATTCTGCGCCCTCTTGTGTCATAGTAAACCACTCGATAGCTGTCCATGCTTCCATCGGATTCGGTGCACCGAGAGGGATGGCGTAAGATGTTCCGCCCCAGCTGAATGAACCGCCCGGAGGTCTCATGAAGCCCCAGTTGCCTGCGCCGTCAGGATCGTTCGGCTTAAGCACGTGAGACATGAACCATGTGGGAGCCGCGTAGAAGATTACATCTCCTGTTGCAAATGATGAGAACCAAGGTGGTGTCCAGTCGGTGAATGTACCAATCATGTTTTCTGCAACGAGACCTTCAATGATGTTAAGTGTGTCCATGAAGAGATAGCGGATGTTGAGTTGTGTGTCGTTGATTACAACAGGAGCGTGGCTACCTACGCCGAGACTTGAAAACGCTCTGAAAGCATCGCCTGCGCTTGCAAACATTACAACTTCGCCGCCGCGCATTTGGTTAACGATAGCTGCTTGATCTATGAAAGCTTGGGGAGTTGAGAAGATAGCTGCCATTTCGTCGGGGTCATCTGTGCCGAAGAACTCGCGAGCCAGTTCTCTGTTAAACACGTAACCGCCAACACAGTTGTCAATTTGTACGCTCAAAACTTGGTCTTGAAGATTGGTCATGAGCGGAATGGCAAAGTCAACGAGTACACTTCTGTCAAGGTTAAACGGGTCATCATCGAGAACGTGGAAAACATTGTCCAGACTGTGCAGAAATGCTCTGTCAGCGATTTCTATGTTCAAAACGTCAGGTTGTTCACCACCGGCTGCCAAAACAGTTTGGAATCTGGGAACGATGTCTTCTGTTGGCATAACTACCCAATGAGGGACGATGTTGGGGTGGTATGTGTGGAAGTTCCATAGGCCGAGTTCTTCGTAGTCGCCCCATACCCACCAGTTGATGGTAACAGTTTCGCCGTCTGCGGCTGCTCCATTAGCTGCCGGAGTGTCTTCTGCCTGTGCACAGGCTGCAATAAGTCCGAGGATAAGAACCAAGGATAAGAGCAATGCAAGTTTTCTTTTCATGTTTAAGCCTCCAAAAATTTTAGTTGTGATTTATAACTAATCATCAAAATCGTCAACAATTGCCAACGACCACCAAATGTATTATAACGTCATGATGTATATTTGTCAATACAAAAACATCCGTTTGTAGGTGTATTTTGACTAGTTAATGATACAGAAAATGTTTAATCTAAGCCGTTGGCTTTTATCACGTCGCGATACCAGTATGCGCTTTGCTTAGGTGTGCGTTTTAATGTTTCGAAATCGTGATAAATAAGTCCGAAACGACTGTAGCGTCCAAACGCCCACTCAAAGTTGTCATACAGTGACCAAACCATGTAACCTCTGATGTCCACTCCGCTTTCGATGGCTTTGTGTATGGCTTTGAAATGGCGTGTCAAGTAATCAATGCGGTTGTAATCCAGTATCTTTCCGTCCTCGTTTAACACATCGTTGTAAGAGCATCCGTTTTCGGTGATGTAGATTTTAGGTAGATTGTACTCTTTATTTAATCTGGTAACGAGGTCGTGGAAAACATTTGCATCAATTGGCCACTCGCGGTCGGTGTACGGCAAATCAGCTTTGATTTTGTCGGCGTAGAACGGCCATGAATGCTTGTTGTAACGATGAATGGCGGGGAAGTAGTAGTTTATGCCGAAGAAATCTAAATCCTCTTTCATTGAAGCGGCGTCTGAAAGGTCGGGAAGTGTGATGCCTCTTTCTTTGAAAAGGTCAAGCAAATCTTGGGGGAATGTACCCTTAAAGGCGGCATCCACAAACCAGCGAACTTCAAGACCGTCCATGTAGCGTGATGCCAGTTTGTCTTCCGGGGTATCCTCTGCCGGATATGAAGGGGTGAAGTTAATTGTGATACCGATTTCTCCCTCCACTTTCATCTTGCGGAATAAACGCACTGCAGCACCGTGCGCACGCATTATGTTGTAAGAAACCAAAACAGCTGTTGCCATGTCACGGTTGCCGGGCGGATGTATGCCTTCGTAGTTGCCGATAAAAGATACGCAGTAAGGCTCGTTTAAAGTAATCCAATGTTTTACTCTTCCTCCGAGTTTTTCGTACAGAACCTTGCAGTATTCTTCAAACCATGCTATGCTTTCAGAATTTTGCCAGCCGCCTCTGTCTTGCAACGCCTGGGGTAAGTCCCAATGGTAGATGGTGAGGAAAGGCTCAATTCCTGCGGCAAGAAGCTCATCTACTAAGTCAGAATAAAATTGCAAGCCCTTTTCGTTCACCTTGCCTGTGCCCTCCGGAATTACGCGTGACCATGATACCGAAAAACGGTATGCATTATGTCCGAGTTCTTTCATAAGGGCAACATCTTCTTTGTAGCGGTTGTAGTGATCATTTGCTACATCGCCGTTGTCGTTATGCAAAATATTGCCGGGAGTTTGGCAAAAACGATCCCAAATACTTTCCTTACGTCCGTCTTGGCTGACTGCGCCTTCGATTTGATAGGAAGCGGTAGCTGTGCCCCATTTGAATCCTGCGGGAAAAGAATATTTAGCCATAAACAACCCTCCATGTAAGTTAAAAATAGTTGTAGCATTTAATTAATTGCCACTTTATACAGCATTGTAGTATAGTAATTACATAATGTCAAGAATGTTATTAATATTTTCCGAATTTTTGCTTGATATTGAGTCTAATGTAGGTTAATATGCTCATGGTGATGAAATAACTTGGAGGGAAATTATAATGACTGACAAATTAAAACAGGTGAAGATGATGACACTGGCGATGCAAAGATATCCATGGGAACATGGTGTTGTGGCACAAGCGTTTTTAGAATGTGGAGACGAAGAAGAAACAATTTGTCTGGCACGCGAAGCTGTACACAGACAAATTGATGACGGCCGCCCGGCAATGATTGGGGATAACATCACAGTGACCGACCCTGTCGTCACCGGAGAACCTATATTATTTTCATATAATAAAACCGGAGACCCATTATTTAAAAAAGCACTGGAGAAGCTCGATGAGTGGGTGTTGAAGACGGCACCCAGAAGTGCAGACGGAATTTTGTACCATGTTATGGATAAGCCTGAATTTTGGATAGATTCGGTTTATATGCTCCCGCCGTACCTTGCTGTGACAGGTAAATATGAAGAAGCAATAAAGCAAATAGATGGCTACTGGGATGCGTTGTTTATTGCTGAGAAAAATCTGCTGGGGCATATGTACAATGAAAGGGAGAAGAAGTTTATCCGCAGTGATGTCTGGGGCGTAGGTAATGGCTGGGCACTGGCGGGAATCATGAGAGTTATTCTTGCTCTGCCGGAAAACATGAAAAAAGAAAAGGAAAAGCTTCTGGATAAAGTTACAACACTGCTTGACGGTGCGCTTCCGTATATGCGTGAAGATGGATTATTTTATGATGTGCTGGACAACCCGGAAACTTTCGTTGAGACAAACTTCCCGCAAATGGCGGCGTATACCATATACAAAGGGCTTGCCGCAGGATTACTTGATAAAAACCGCTACCTTGAACCCGCAGACAAAATGAGAGCAGCGGCAAATACTAAAATTGACCGATACGGTTTAGTGATGGAAGTTTGCGGCGCACCAAGCTTTGACCTATCGGGTTATGCATCGGAGGGGCAAGCTTTCTACATGCTTATGGAAACAGCGGCCGCTGAATATAAACGATAATCGGCAAAGATAGTTGAAATTTGAATAATATATAGACAGGAGATATAAGGATATGCAATACACTCAATTAGGCAGGGCGGGACTGAGAGTCAGCCGACTTTGCCTTGGGACTATGAACTTCGGCTCAGGAACATCAAAAGAAGAGTCTTTTAAAATAATGGACGCTGCTTTGGATGCAGGTATAAACTTTTTTGATACGGCAAACAACTATGGCTTTCTGACAGGGGATCTCGGAATCACGGAAACAATAATGGGAGAATGGTTTGCACAGGGTGGCGGACGCAGACGAAGAGTAGTTCTCTCAACAAAAGTACACGAGGATATGGGAGACACGGATGATGGTCCAAACACTAAGCCGGGTCTGAGCATATATAAAATCCGCAGACACTTTGAACAGTCTCTGAAAAGGCTGCAAACAGACCATATTGAAATCTACTATATGCACCATATTGACCGTAACGTTCAACCTGAAGAAGCGATGTCGGCGTTTGAAAACCTCTATGATCGCGGATTGATAGATTATATCGGCACTTCCAACTTTCCGGCGTGGCAAATTGCACGCTATCTCAACTATTCTGAAAGCAAAAAGTCACTGGGGATAGTTGTCGAGCAGGACAGATACAATCTTATGGCACGCTTGCCTGAACTGGAGCTCTTGCCCGCTTGCGGTACGCTGGGTGTAGGTTTTGTGGCGTGGGGTCCGTTAAACGGCGGATTACTCGCTGCACCATCAAAAGACAGCAACCGCAGACCAAAGGAAGTTTCACCGGAAGTGAAAAAGCAGCTTGATGATTTTGCAAAATTATGTGATGATGCGGGAATAGTGCAACAAGACATGGCTTTGGCGTGGATGCTCGCCGATGAACGTGTTACCGCGCCGATTATTGGTGTAAGAACGCTGGAGCACTTCAATCAAACGCTCAAAGTATTGGATGTAAATCTCACGGAAGACATCATGAAAAGACTGGATGAAATTTTCCCCGGTCACGGAGGAGAAGCCCCGGAAGCTTACGCATGGTAGTTTTGTGAAAACAATCTAACTGGCTCAGCTTTAAGCCTAAAGATAACCAGCTCTGCCTATTTTCTCCTTTGCCTGCTTCTGTTGCCTGAAAAAATGCAGAAATTTATAGAAATGTGCTTTGGTCCCAAATCCCCATATGAGTGCGAAATTGCAGGAAACGCTTTTGCAGATGATGACGGAAGGTGGTAATAGCGAATGAGTGAGAAGAATAAAATTAAAATCTTTGAGGACAGACGGGTTCGCATGGAATGGGACGAACAGGAGCAAGACTGGTATGTTTCCATTGTTGACGTTATTGAGATTTTGACGGAGCAACCTACGCATGATGGAGCTCGAAAATATTGGAGCGTGATGAAAACTCGTTTGAAGAAAGAAGGTAGCGAGTTGACTACAATTTGTAGTCAACTGAAAATGCAGTCCGCAGATGGAAAATTTTATAAAACAGATGTGGCAAATACACAAGGGATTTTACGCATCATCCAATCTGTTCCTTCGAAAAAAGCGGAACCGTTCAAGATGTGGCTTGCACAGATGGGCAAGGAACGCATTGACGAAACCGCAGACCCCGAAATTGCGATTGACAGAGCGTTTCAAACCTATCTCAAAAAAGGTTATAGTGAAAAGTGGATCAATCAGCGGATTAAGACAATGGAAGTCCGCAAAGAGTTGACTGACGAATGGCAACGTGCCGGAATACATGACACAAAAGATTTTGCGGCACTCACTGACATTATGACGAAAGAGTGGAGCGGAAAGACAACTCGTGAGTATAAAGTGTTCAAAGATTTGAAGAAAGAAAATCTGCGAGATAACATGACGAACATGGAACTTGTATTGAACATGCTTGCCGAAGTTTCCGCAACAGATTTGTCCAAAGAGAATGACCCCGCGGGGATCGTTGAATCGGCAAGAATCGCCAAACAGGGCGGCTCTGTAGCGAAAGCCGCTCGTGAGCAATATGAAAAACAGTCCGGCAAGAAAGTGGTCACATCTCTAAATGCTAAAAATCTAAAAGCATTGAGAGAAAAAGAGGGCGGTGAGGAAAGTTGAAAGTCCCGGGCAAATCTCATTCATGCGTTTGTCGTGCGTTTGGTGTGTAACAATGTTGACACTAATTGCGGATTTGTGATAGTATGCTTGCGATATTTTGTTTTGGGATGATATTTATGGTTGGAAAAAGCTTAGCTGACCTGCGTATATTTAACAGGGCAGCTTTGATAAAATTACTTTACTATAATGCGGAGGCAAGACTTTCTCGCAAAGAAATTGCTGTACGTTTAAATTTGACTCCGGCTGCTGTCTCTCACATAGTGAAAGATATGCTAGAAGAAGGGGTCTTGATTGAGAGAGGTACGGTAGAAGATACCCGGCTGGGCAGACGTGAGATTATGCTTGATATTGACCTGACGAAATTTTTGGTGATGAGTGCATATATCCCCAGGCGTGACATATGTATAAGTTGCATTGATTTAGCAGGTAATGTCCATTTTGAGAAGATGCTGCATTATGATTCTCTGATGGCGGGTTCTGAAATAGTTCGCGCTGTTTGCGCTGAAATGATTGAATACATAGACACGCTGCCGGAAGAGCGTAAAAAATGTGTGATTGGTGCAGGGTTTGGCATAAAAGGCATTTGCGATAATGAAAAAGGTGTCAGCGTCACGTCTTTTGGGCTTTGGGAGGATAATCTTCCGGTACGTGAAATAGCGCAAGAATGTTTAAATGGTTTGAGTGTGCTGATTGACAACGATATACGATGCATTGCCAGTGCCGAAATGCTGTTTAGACCAAACAGAGACTCGCACAGTATGCTTTTTGCAAAGTATGGCCCTCTTGTTGGGGGAGGTTTTTTGCTTGGAGGCGAACTGTTTCGGGGTTACAGCTACTCTGCTATGGAGCTTGCGCATTTTGTTGTTGATTCGCTTGGTTCTATATGCCGTTGCGGGAAGCGTGGCTGCCTTGAAACAGTTGCCGGCTTTGATGTAATAAGAAATACGGTTAAGCTGCACTACTCAAATGCACGTACGCCGATACTGTACGAAAGAACAAATGGTGATGCAGACAGTATAACATACGATGACATAATGCATTGCTACGATAATGATGAGGAACTTGTTGTAAAAGTGCTGGACGGAGCCTTGGATTGCTTTGCTCTGGTGCTGGTGAATGCAATTGGGCTTGTCAATCCTGAGAAAGTCATGCTATACGGATTTCCTTTTGAGAGCGAGCGACTTTTGTGTACCCTCGTTGAAAAGCTGTCGCGGCTGAGCTGTAACAAGCTGTCTGCGGAGATATTAAAGAGCAGCCGTAATATGCAACTTGATAATTTAGGTTGCGCGGCAATTGTTTTCATAGATTTTTTTGAAAAGGGAGCTATATACACGGAGCCGGAATAATAACATATAGATAGATGTCGCAAGGCGCTGTAGGTCACTACAGTGCCTTACTTTGCATTTTGAATAAAAAATTTAATTAATTTGATAAAAAGTATTGCTAAATAGAAAATGTTGTGATAGACTACATCAAAAACCGTGTGCAATTTGCATAAAATTACTTCGATTTGGTAGTGGAAAATTGGCTTAAAACTGTGTGGTGGCGGAAATAGATTAAATGTTTTAATTAAACTCGGCTCATGAGTTTTTTCTCTCAAAAGATATGCCTCCGGCAACTATCTATAAACGGACTATATACCGGATGATACCGCTTTTGTCCGTAATTATAGAAGCTCGCTTGCCAGCCGCAAGCAGGTTTCCCATTGCAAGAGAAAATTACAAACATTATTGAAAGGAGTAGAAAATGAAAAACACGAAGAAACTATTATGTCTCATCATTGTATCCCTGCTACTCGTCGTCCTTGTCGCCTGCGGAGGGGAGGATGTCTCACCTGCGCAACCCACTCCGGCTCCGGATTCCGGTGCGGGTGCTGCGCAACCGGAACAACCCACGCAACCGGAGCAACCAGATCAACCCGAACAAGAAAATGTAACTATTGTATTTTGGGATATGATGAGTGGTAACGAGCTCTATCCTGCGGCTGCTGCACTGCACGCAGAACTAATCAGGGAGACTTATCCTCACATAACCATTGACTATCAAAGTATTCCGTGGGCGGATCGTCACGCTACATTCGTCACAGCGATTACTGCGGGAATAGGTCCTGATTTCAGTAATGGCGGAGGATATCAAAGTTTCCAATTTTACGCAATGGGCGAAATTTTGGATATATCCTGGTTGCTTGACTATTTCGACGAGCTGGGCATACTGCAATACTACGACCCGGGGCAGCTTGAATATTTCCGTGTAGGAAATTCTCAGGTCGGAATTCCGATAGGTATGGACCCGCGTTTCATGATTTACCGTGCAGACTGGTTTGCAGAGGCGGGTATTCCTACGCCGCAGACATGGGAAGACATCTACAATGCAGCAGTATACTTCACAGATCCTGATGCCGGAATTTACGGGCTTGTATATCCGTCAGAAGGTGCAGACGGTAACGTTTTGTTTTTCACATGGTTTGGCATGAATGGTACCGGAATTTGGTCTGCTGACGGTACGAGACCTGATTGGACAAATCCGGCAAATGTTGAGATTGTGGAATTTATCCGCAGACTCAACAATGCAGGGGTACTACCTGCGGGTTTGAGTGCCTACAACAACGCCGATGTTATCCGAATGGCAACTACAGACAGTGCTGCTATGGCTATTATATCTTCCGGTGGTACAGGTGCAGCAATTTCCGCTACTCATTATGGGCAGTTTATGCTGTTACCCACCATGCCGGCAGGACCATCAGCCGGTGGAAGAAATGCCGGTATAGCTTCAATGAACGCATATATGGCATACAGTCAGACAAATCATCCGCAAGAGACAATGCAAGCACTGGGCTGGTGGGCGAGAAACTTCTTTGATCTGAGAACCAACCCTGAAATCGGTGTTGGAGGCGCATTGCCGCGTTCAGACTGGAATACAGACCCAAGACTGCTTGAGGGTACCGGAGACCTGTTCCTCAGAGACTACATGGCAGCCGGAAGAATGCCGGAAACACATACATTGATTTTCCCGGCAGCATCCATTGATTGCTGGCTCACACAAAATGTTATAGACAGTGAGCGTTGGTGGATGAGACTCTCACAAGAAATTCTCACTACAAATACCCCGGCACTTGAACTTTTGCAACAATTCCAAGATGAAGCAGAAGAAGTGTTCGCAAGCTTTAGATAACTAAGGATTAGTTTTTCTTCCTAGGGGCTATGGTAATAGGGTGCCTGGCCCCTAGGCATTAGAAAACGGATGTTCTAAGTCAAGTTATTTAACTTCGAGAGAGGGGGTACACAGGAGTGAAGAAAATTGCGCAGAGCAACTGGTTTTTCGCATGGATGTTACTGCTACCGGCAGCTTTTGTCATGATTGCCATTCGTTTGTGGCCTTTGATTCAGGGTGTAGGGCTCAGCTTTACCAACAGGCAGCTGGGAGCTCACGTACCATACAATTTTATCGGATTAGACAACTTTCGAACCCTTTGGTCTGATTCGGTATATTGGGACGCTATGTGGTTTACGATAATTTACACATTCAGCACTGTGATTATTGCCTACTTTACCGGTCTGATAGTAGCACTTTTAATGAATATGCATATGAAATACGGCCGCGGCGTGTTTCGCAGCCTGCTGATGATACCGTGGATTATTCCCGGAGTTGTCGCGGCTTACGTGTGGCGTTTTTCTCTAAATGACCAAATAGGAATAATTAATGTAGCACTCCAAACATTGGGCATAACTTCTGACCCAATACCATTTCTTGCTACGGCATATTGGGCGAGAATTTCGGTCATTGTAACAAATGCATGGGGGAATTATCCGTTTATGGCACTCGTCCTTTTGGCGGGGCTTCAAAACGTCAGTGAGGAGATAAAGGAAGCTGCAAGGATAGATGGTGCAAATGCGCTACAGGTATTCCGGTATGTGGTGTGGCCACAGTTAAAAGGGGTTACAGCCATGTGTACCACGCTTGTGTTTATCTGGACATTTAACTCATTTGACCATATTTTCTTGCTTACCTCGGGCGGTCCCGCCCGAGCTACTAATGTAGTGTCTATACATGCGTACTTCACATCGTTTTCGCGTATGAATGTAGGTTATGCCACCACTATGGCAACAACGATGCTCATGTTTATGTTGTTTATAACAGTCATATATATGCGAATAATACGCGGAAAGGAGGACTGATATATGATGACCAGTAATTCATATAGAATATCACGAAAAGTCCTCTCACTTGCCCCGTACATACTTTTGACTGTTATGCTCGGACTATCAATGCTTCCGCTCATGTCGATGCTTGGAATATCTTTTCGTACAGATGCCACAATATGGGCAACAAGAGGCATATTCCCTACGGAACCGAGTATTGAGTTTTACCGCAGAGTTTTAGGTGATGCCCGAATAGTCACTTACTTCGGAAACAGTTTTTATGTGGCTCTGATTACATCAGTCGTCTCACTTGTTCTGGCTCTTTTGGGTGGTTATGCCATGGCACGTTTTAAGCGCAAGGTGCCGGGTATCAGATTTTTTGTCTTATTCATTTTAATGATACAGATGTTTCCGACCATTCAGATGATTATTCCGCTATTTCTTAATTTTATGCAGCTTGGGATTATGAATACGTGGTACACCCTGCTTATTGCTTATCCTGCATTCACACTCCCTATGAGTTTGATGATGATGCAAAGCTTTATAGAGGGTATACCAAATGATATTGAAGAAGCGGGCAGGATTGATGGCTGCAACAGATTTCAGGTTATCACCAAACTTGTGTTTCCTATAGCGAAGCCGGGGATTGCCTCTGTTATGATTCTGGCGTTTAACCACGCATGGAATGAATTTTTGATTGCCCTGCTGCTTATAAGAACTGACAGCCTGAGAACCATTCCTATAGGGCTGCACAACTTCGTGCAAGAAAATCACACGGACTGGGGAGCCATAATGGCGGCATCCACGCTAATGGTTGTACCGGTATTATTGTTCTTAAATATCCTGCAAAAGCATATTGTAAGCGGTCTTACAATGGGCGCAGTAAAAGGTTAAAAGTTAATTTTTGGAAGGAGAAGTTTATCTATGAGAAAAATTAAAGCATATCAGAGCAAACTCAACGGCAGCAAAATGTTGGAAGAATTAAAAGGTACAATCAAATTTACTCCGGAGAATCCCAAAATTGATAATTCTTATGAAAAAGCCATAGTGATTGTTCCTGAACGTCGCTATCAAGAAGTACAGGGTTTTGGTGGCTCATTTACTGAAACGTCGGCATATAATTTCTCGCTCATGAGTGAGAAAACTAAGGAAAAAATAATTGAGGCGTATTTCGACAAAGACAAGGGGAATGCCTATAATTTTTGCAGAACCTGCATAAATTCCAGTGATTTTGGCATTGAGAGATTTACATATGTTGAAGATAATGATGTGGAGCTAAAAACATTCGACATATCGCGTGACCGCAAATGGGTCATCCCTTACATCAAGGCAGCAAAAAAACGAGCCGGAGATGATTTGCGCCTGTTTGCCTCGCCGTGGAGCCCTCCCGCTTGGATGAAAGATAACAACAATCTTATCGCAGGCGGCAGACTTTTAGATGAACACTATGACACATGGGCAAAGTATTTTGTGAAATATTTTGAGCACTACAAGAAAGAGGGCATAGAGTTTTTCGGGCTGACTGTGCAAAATGAGCCCAGAGCGATACAAACGTGGGAGAGCTGCGAATATACTGCCGAAGAAGAGGGTATATTCGTACATAAGAGCCTGCAACCTGCCTTGCGCGCAGCCGGGTTTAACGATATGCGTGTGATGATATGGGATCAAAACAGAGATAGGGTTTATGAACGTGCTCGTGATTCCTTTAAAGTTCCCGGTGCAAAAGATGACATCTGGGGCATTGCATATCACTGGTACAGCGGCGACCACTTTGAATCATTGACAATGACGCACGAAGCTTTTCCGGATAAACCTTTAATATTCACAGAATGGTGTCTTGGCGGAGCAAGAGGTGAGACAGCAAAAGGACCTCATGCAAGCTGGCATGGAGCGGAAATCTATGCAGCAGAGCTTATCAATAATTTTAATCACTATATGGCAGCGTCAATTGACTGGAATAGCATTGTAGACGAAGTTGGAGGACCATTCCATGACCGTCCGCTCGGATGCAAAGCACAAATCGTAGTAAATCCTGAGGAAGATACCGTATCCTTTGAACCAACATACTACGCCACCGCACACTTTAGCCGTTACATCAAACGCGGAGCTGTGCGTATAGGAAGCAGTACGCTCAGTGAGCAGATTATGGCTGCCGCATTTGAAAATCCATGCGGAGAAATTGTTTTAGTTGCACTCAACAGGTTATCAAGAGAGGAAGACTTAGACTTACGCCTGACAGACGGAAAGGGCGCAAGAGTTGTGCTTCCTGCACATTCTTTGACTACGTTCTTAATTTCGAAAGGAGAATAGTGACAGCGTGAAAGTTGTGTCTTTATGTGATTTACTTACCTACTCTGAAAATAACAAGGTCGGAATAGGAATGTTCAATATTGTGAATCTGGAGTTTGCACAGGCGATTTTCAATGCCTCACAAAAAACGGGATTACCCGTGATGATGGGTATGCCTGAGCGTTTTTTCCAGTTTTATGATGCATATGGTATGGCTGCGGCATGTCGTAAACTCGTAGAATCCTCTAAAACACCCATTGCAATTCATCTTGACCACGGAAAAACTTTTAACGGTGTAATGACTGCACTGAAAGCCGGTTTTTCTTCTGTAATGTTTGATGGTTCCGCATTGCCTTACGAGGAAAACGTAAGGCAAACTGCGGAAATTGTGAAAATCGCACATGCATGGGGTGTCTCGGTTGAGGGTGAGCTTGGATATGTAGGGCGCGTGGGCGTTGACGAACTCGACACCGATGGTTTTACACAACCAAAGCAGGCAGAGGATTTTGTTGAGCGAACCGGAGTTGACGCACTTGCCATTGCTGTAGGCAATCAGCACGGTCAATACAAAGGTGTACCAAATCTCGACTTCGAGCGCATCAAAGAAATTCGAGAATGTGTGGATTGCGGGCTTGTGCTTCACGGAGGGACGGGTATATCCGAGGGTGATTTTGTAAAAGCTATTCGGTGCGGCATAAGCAAGATTAATATTCATACTGCTTTGGATGTTGCGGCGAGAAACTTTAATAAAGAAAATTTCGCAAAATATGATGCGTATCTCGATTATACAAAGGGTTTGGTAACAGCCGTGGAAGAGGTTATTGTAGAGCATATGCAGTTATTTGCGACAATCAAACGTGAAACACAAGAATCAGAGATTTAGTGAAAGGAATGTTCATTTTACAATGATGAAAACGAATGTTAAGTTAGGGTTTCTGCCCATAAAGAGAAATGTATTTGATATGCAGGCGCCTATTGATGCAAAATATGCAATTGAGGCTAAAATCAGGGAACTTACGCCAAAAGGTTGTGTCGAACTTGTAGATTGCAATGATATTGCAACAGACGGTCTGATATATGAACTTGCTGATATAGATAAAGTAATTGCAAAAATGAAAGCTGAAGATGTTGACGGGCTTTTCATTGCGCATTGCAATTTTGGCACAGAAGAAATTGCGATACGTGTCGCAAAAGCTTTAAAAGTACCTGTGCTGCTGTGGGGGCCTCGTGACGTGAAGCCTGTCCCTGACGCTATACGGCTACAAGATACACAGTGCGGACTTTTTGCAACAAGCAAAGGATTAATGCGCTCAAATACAACATTTAGTTACATTGTAAATTGCCATCTGAATGACCCTCAATTTGCTAAAGGTTACGTTGAGTTTTTACAAACAATAGGTGTTGTGCAAGCTTTCCGGAAAAAAATGCGCATTTTGCTTGTCGGCTCACGACCGAGACCGTTTTTCTCGGTTATGAGTAATGAAAGTGAATTATTCCAAAAATATGATGTAGAAATTGTTCCGCAGCCTTTCTACGAAGTTGAAAATCGCATGAGAGACATGGTTTCTCAGGATAGTGAGCAATTTAGAGAAAGGTATGCAGAGCTGAAAAAGCGTGTTGATTTTTCACAAGTATCGGAAGAAAACGCAAAAAAAATGACGGCACTCATTGAGGTCATTTATGATCTGGCGGTGCAAAATGATTGCTATGCAGTTGCGAGCGAGTGCTGGACATTATTCCCGCACACTATAGGAGTGCGTCCGTGTTTTGTAAATGGAGAGTTGACAGCGCGCGGTTTGCCTGTTTCTTGCGAAACAGATATTTTGGGGGCTATGACATCTCTGTTGCTGCAAGCTGCCGACCTTGGGCGCAGTACAACATTTTTCGCTGATGTAACGATTCGGCATCCGGAAAATGATAATGCAGAGCTTCTCTGGCATTGTGGAACATTCTCACATTGTCTCATGGCTTCGGGAGAAAAAGGCTGGGTAAATCCGCTTGGCAAGGGGCAGTGGCGCATAAAGGACGGAACTATAACAATATGTCGGTTTGACGGGAGCGGCGATGGTTATCGTTTGTTGGTGGGAGAGGGCAAGAGCACTTCCGGCCCATCTACTGAAAGCACATATGTCTGGTTTGAAACCGATGATTGGGTTCGCTGGGAAGAAAAGCTTATCTTCGGGCCATATATACATCATCTGACCGGGATGCACGGAAACTTTGGTCGCGTACTTGCAGAGGCCGCTCGTTATATGCCGGGTGTGGAGTTAGATGCAATGAGTGATTATCCTTTATCGCTGGGTAGATAGGTATGTTCGATATGGTCAATAGTAAGAAAAAAACAGATGCTTTGTGTGTGGGTCTTGCTGTAGTCAATTTTCCTGTTTTCCCTATTGATGAGAGTGTGTTTAGCCGTGATTTGACGAGAGTGGAAGCAATAACTTTGTTGCCCGGCGGTGATGCTGTAAATCAAGCTATAGTATTGTCCCGGCTCGGAGTAAAAACTGCGCTATGTTGCAGACGCGGTGATGATTATTTTGGTGATGTTTTTTTAAATTTGCTGGAGACATTTGGAAATGATATTGATTTATCATGTGTTACGGTTGCCCCACAGGTTTCAACCGGGGTATGTGCTATGCTGATTCGTCAGGATGGTCAACGCCATTTTTGCTCTCATCGCGGAGCGAACAAGACGTTATATGTTGAGAATGTTGATGCAGATAAAATCGCTGATTCAAAGGTGCTGAGTTACACAGGTATGTGCTCTATGCCGCAAATTGATACCAAAGCCGGAGAGTTATTTAAACTCGCAAATGAAGCGGAAACAATTACCGTGGTAGATGCAAAGATTGATAGGACAGAGCTTGATATACCAAAAATCATGAAACAAATGAGGTATATTGATTATTTTTTTCCAAGTTATTATGAAGCAAATATTCTCAGCGGGCAGGTGTTGCCGGAGAAAATGGCAGATGTTTTTCTTGCTGCCGGTACAAAAAATGTCGGAATAAAACTTGGCAGTGACGGGTGTTATTTTGCGAGTGGTGACGGTGAGCGTTTTTCTTTGCCTGCGATGCCTGCAGAGGTGGTAGATACGACAGGTGCAGGTGATAATTTTATGGCAGGTTTTATTAGTGGAATTCTTCGCGGGTTTGACCCGTACACCTGTTGCAAGCTGGGTGCAGCAGCAGGTGCGATTTGCGTTGGGGAAGTGGGCCCGTGCGGCGCAGTGAAAAATGTTGAGCAATTAAACAGCTATATTAAAAAATACGATAGTCAGGAAGGGTCATAAAAATGAAAATAGCAATTGTTATAGAGGGCAGTACAAAAAGTAGAAGCAGTGACGTTGAAAATGCGGTACGTAGCTTGGATGGTCATGATGTTTTTAATCTCGGCATGAAAAACGTGGATGGTGAGCCGGATCTTACATATATGGAAACAGGCTTTATTTCTGCATTACTATTAAATCTCGGTGCAGTTGATTTTGTAATTGGCGGTTGCGGAACAGGTCAAGGATATATGAATATGGTTTTGCAGTTTCCCGGTACTGCGTGCGGATTGCTTCTTGACCCGGTGGACGCTTTTCTCTTCTCGCAGGTTAACGCAGGTAACTGCGTATCGCTTGCTTTGAATAAGGGATATGGCAATCTTGCAGGGGACTTAAATGTAAAGTATTTGGTCAGTCAACTGTTTGGCAACGAATTTGGTCAGGGGTATCCTGAAGCTCGCAGAGAGATTCAGATTAATGCTCGAAAGAAGCTCGCAAAATTATCTGTCGATACTCATAAAAGTATGCCGGAAATCTTTGAAAGCATAGACCCTGAAATTATCAAAAATGCGCTTGGATTTCCCGGTGTTGTTGACTTTATTAAGAGTCATGCGGAGGAAAGTCCATTAAAGAAATTAGTGTTGAGCAGGAATGGTCATTGATTATGGAGTATTTAAAAGAATTAGGAACTTTGCTAGAAGTGAAAATATGTGACCTGCGGGAGCTTTTGTATATTCAAAGCGAGACAGCAGTGGACAGAGGCATACATCTCGGTGGCTCACAAAGCGCAATAGTGCCGCTGGCTGCGCTCTATTACGGAGGGCAGTTTCGGTATAACCTTAAGCATCCTACGACTGACGAGCAGGATATCTTTATACTGAGCAAGGGGCATGCGGTAGCTGCTTTGGCTTCGGTTTATTCTGATGTGGGATATTTATCTGAAGATGATTTACACAATTCAAGAGGCTGGAATGCAAAAGTAAAAGGTCATCCCGGTCTTTCAATACCCGGTGTGCAAACTGCGACAGGTCCGCTGGGTCACGGAATAGGCATTGCTTGCGGCTTTGCTTTTCGGCAGAGGGAAATGGGAGAGTTTAATACGTATACCCTTGTGGGAGACGGCGAATTGCAAGAGGGTTCTTGTTGGGAGAGCCTTATGTTTGCCGCTACAAATAAGCTGAACAATTTATGTGTGATTGTAGATAAAAATAACGGACAGAGCGATGATGTAAGGTCTCTTTTTCTGCCTTTGAATAATTTGGACGAACGCTTTGAGGCTTTTGGCTTTAATGTGTATAATACTGATGCAGGCAATATTTCCGAGTTTTTGAGTTGCCTGGAGGCATTTAATGAGTATCCTAAAAATTCTAAGCCAACGGTGATAATTTGCGAGGGGTACAAGGGGTTTGGGGGGTATTCGTCAAATTCTTATAAGCATAAAGCAACCATCCCTGCGGAAGAGATTGAGATGGAGCGCAAACTTCTCAGCCGCAGACGAGAGACGCTTATAAAGAGTCTTAATGGCATGAATTTGAGTGCGATTGAGGCATATTCGGAAAATTTAGGTTTTGATGTATGCTATGAAAATGGTGCGGTGTCAAAAATATCGAAAGCTCCTAAAACTACGAGTGTAAAACGTGCAAAGCCAAGGGATAAAGTGCTTGAATATAATGCGAAAAAGCTTCCCCGCACCCCGAAAGGAGAATCGCTTGCCCCGACCGACCTGGCAACAACATTTGCCTCTGTGTTTGCTGAGGATAAAAACTTTTACACTATTGATGCAGATTTATCAAATGTGAGTGGTTTGTATACCGGAACTGCTCTTACGAACCGTTTTCATGCCATTAACACGGGGATTTCCGAATGTAACATGATGAACATGGCAGAGGGGCTTGCAATTATGGGTGCTAATGTTTGGGTAAGTACATTCGGACCATTTTTTAATTTGCAGGCGTTTCGGCGAATTTGTGTAAGTTATCAGGAGCGTATTGAAGAAATAGAGTCCCGTGACGGGTGGCTCAGTGAGGGTCATAACCTTGATATTACTTTTCTTTCTACAGCGTCAAATATAGATACGGGTGTAAATGGCGCAACCCATATGAGCAATGATGATATAAATATATTTGGTCAGCTTGCTCACGTAAAGGTAATTGATGCGTGCTGTCCACAACAATTTCTTGCTGTGGCAAAATGGGTTGCAGAGGGAAATCGGGGGCTTGTGTATTTGCGTATGCTCCGTTATGGTTCTCCTGCATTATATGATTATGATTACCACTTTGAATTTGGTCGGGGGAATTATCTGTATGGTAATGATAATTCCGATGTGGTTATTGTATCTTCCGGACATGGTGTTTTAGAGGCACTTTCAGCCGCTGAGCTGCTTAAATCTGATGGAGTATACGTCGCAGTTATTGATATGCCGAGTTACGATTCAGAGTTACTGAAAGCTCTTGCAGAAAAGGGGAAAGTAATTATTTTTGCTGAGCAAAACAATGGTTGGCTGTTTGATAATTTTTGCCGGGACAGTATGCAAAATCATTTCGTTTTTGACAATAAAAAAATACACCAAATTTGTGTACTCGATGAGAAAAACAGTCCGCAATTTATTCAGTCAGGGACATATGAGCAACTGACAGAGGTTCTCGGGCTTTCGCCGGAGAGGATAAGAGCGCAAGTGAGGGGTTTTGTAAGCGACGGTACATAACCGGATATGGGAGTCAAGCCTTTGGTTTGATGAACGATGAAATGAAGAGAGCAGGTTTCTGCGTGGGTTGGTTTGTTTTGATGCTTGCCAAAATCACTATAAAACCTGCTCTCAAACAATTTACCGAAGCGGTCAGCGCAAGAATGGGGCGATTCCGAAAGTCTTGGATATCACTTAAGTTGGGTCGCATTTTCTTTGCGTGTTTTTAGATTGCTAATGTTTATTCTTGCACGTTGATAATAACTTTCATGGTGGTTTCTCTGTTTGCGTCAATGTATTTGTAAGCTTCTTCAAATTCACGGAACTTGAAGTGTTTGGATACAAGTGGGGTTAGTGTAACTTTCTTTGATGCTACCAGGTCGAGTGCTCCCAGATAGTCTTCGTTGCGGTACATCATGCTGTTTGTCATGCAGAGTTCTTTGTCGTTTGCAACAGCCATGTTGACTTTGGCAAGGTCTGCAAAGACTGCAACAGTGACGATGGTTGATCCTTTGCGAGAGTACGTAATCGACTGGTCAACGGTGATGTCGTTTCCTGCGCAGTCAAATATGACGTCGGCTTTGTCAGGTCCAAAATGTGTGCTGATAGCGTCGCCAAAGTTTGTTTTTGTCGTATTGATTCCAATGTCAATGCCGCATTCGGCGGCTTTTTTCAGTCTGAAGTCGCTTACGTCGGTAATCATGACTTTGGCGGCTCCCATTCCTTTGGCGACTTGGGCGATAAGGTTGCCTATCGGACCTGCTCCAATCACAACTACGCCCATTCCTTTGATGTCACCTGCTCTGCGGACTGCGTGAACGCCGACAGCCAGAGGTTCAATCATGCAACCTTCGTCATGGCTCATTCCTTCGGCAAGCGGAGTGACTTTGGCGGCTTCAATGGCAAAGTAATGTGAGCCTGCTCCCGTCGCTTGGAAGCCCAGAACTTTGAGTTCCTCACACAGGTTGTATTTTCCGTTTCGGCATGGGTGGCATTTTCCGCATACTATCTGTGGCTGGAGTGTGACGGCTTGTCCCACTTTAAGGTTGGTGACGCCTTCGCCCAGTTCTGCAACTTCGGCTGAAACTTCGTGTCCTTGTGTGATGGGGTAAGATGTAAATGGGTGCTGTCCGTGGTAAACATGGATATCTGAACCACAGATGCCAATGGTTATCATTTTGAGCAAAACTTCTCCTTTTTTGGGTTTTGGTACTTCGATTTCGTTGTATTCTACTACACCCGGTGCAGTCATGACTTGCTGAAGCATATATTGTCCCTCCTGTAAAATATTATGCTTTATATTCTAGCACACATAAATAGATTGTTCAATGAATCGTTGTTTTAATTAATTTTACAAGCTTGTTCCCGCAGATAATGTACAATTTGCTCCGTTTTTTGCGAGCCAGCGTATTCGTCTACACTGTTCTCGCAAAAAACTCCACAAACTGCACACTATCTGCTAGACTGTTGCTGCCTTGTTGCTGTTTTGCAAAATATGTAATTATACTAAATTGTAATTACATATTGACAACGGTGATATTAGATGATAAAATTCAAAATAGTGAACAAATTGTTAAACAACTTGTACAGAAAGACCGGACAGTAGCTTTAAATAGATGTCCAGTGGGAGGTTTGCTATGAAAACACTTGTAGTCAACAAAAATGGGGAACTATCAGTAAATGAAGTTCCTGTGCCAAAGTACAGTGAGAAGCAGGCGCTTGTTAAAATGCTTGCCTGCGGCATGTGCGGAACCGATATAAAACTCATTCATAAGAGTTTCAAAGGTTTTCCTGATTCAGTTTACCCAATAATGCTGGGGCATGAGGGTGTCGGAGAGGTTGTTGAAGTCGGAGCGGATGTTAAGGGGCTTAAAAAAGGAGACAGGGTTTTACTGCCGTTTGTTGATGCAGATCCGGCAGTTTACGGAGAGATGGGTTCAGGCTGGGGTGCAGTTAGTGAGTATGGCATTGTGCATGATCCGCTTGCTTATCCGGAAGGTCAGGCTCCGGATGTGGCATATGCGCAGACAGTTCTTGCGGAGGATTTGGATCCTGTTGATGCTGTAATGTTTGTGACTTTCAGAGAGGTTCTCAGCAGTATACGCTTTTTTGGTGTAAAACCCGAAGATTCAATAGTTGTGTTTGGCTGTGGTCCTGTCGGGCAAACATTTATCAAGTTTCTCAGCTTGCTGGGTGGGAAAAATATAGTGGCAGTTGATATAGTTGATGATAAACTTGATATTGCGGCAAAAAACGGAGCAACAAAGATAATAAACAGCACGAAACAAGATTTGACGGCGGAAATCCGCAAGCTTTATCCCGATGGTGTGAAATTTGTTCTTGATGCGGTTGGTCTGCCGCTTGTAGCAAATAAGGCGATGGAAATACTGGCAGATCGCGGTGCTGTACTTTGCTATGGAGTTTTGGAAAAGGAGACCATCACAATTGATTTTAGTGCAGCATCATATAACTGGAGTTTCATTTGCCAGCAGATGCCTGAGAAGAGGGAAGAGGCAGATGCACACGAGCAGGTGTTGTCATGGGTGAGAGAGGGAAAAATAGTAGTAAAAGATTATATATCCGACTACTTTAAATTTGAAGATGTGCTCACGGCATATGATAAGCTGCTCGATAGAAAAATAATCAAAAAAGGCATAATTACTTTTTAAATAATATTAGGAGGGTCACTCAATGCAAACACCTAAACTACTGTGCTTACTACCGGAAGAGTATGTCTGTACTCCGGATGGAATGGAAATCGACAAAGAGGGTAATCTCATCTTAGCATGTCCGAATTTTGCAAACATGTCTATGCCAAGCTGCGTTGTAAAAATAGACAAAAACCACAAGGTCACAAAATGGTTTGATGTACCGCTTTGTGAAGAGACAGGCGAAGCAAGAGCCATGGGGATTGCATTTGGTCCTGACGGCGACTTGTATATAGTTGATAATCAGGGTTGGAGCGGTGCTGAAAACCTTGTGTTCAAAGGGAGAATTTTGCGTGTTCGCTTAAATGGCGACAAAATCGAAAAAGTAACTGTTGTGGCAAGAGGCATGGAGCATCCTAACGGCATACGCATTTGGGGAGATCACATGTATGTTACTCAGAGTTTGCTTTCAAAGGTAAAGACAGATAGTGGCAACTTGCTCAGTTGTGTGTACAAATTCCACCTGAATGATGAAAATATTGAGGTGACAAACACTCTTGCAGATAAGCATATTTTAGAGACGTGGGAAACTTATAATCCCGATGACCAGTACGGCATGGATGGAATTGTCTTTGATAAAGAGGGTAACATGTATGTCGGAAACTTCGGAGATGGTGAGGTGTTTAAGGTTACATTCAACGCAGATGGCAGTGTCAAAGAAAACCGCTCATATGCAAAGGATCCCAAAAACTTACGCTCAACGGATGGTATTACGATTGATGAATATGGTAATCTCTATGTCGCTGATTTTGTAGTAAATGCAATAGCAAAAATTGACCCGAACGGTCAAGTGACAAGGATAGCCCAAAGCCCTGACACAGACGGCTTCAACGGAGAACTTGACCAGCCGGGTGAGCCTTGCGTTTGGAATGGAAAAGTAGCTGTTTCCTGCTTTGACTGTGTGACCGGAGCGGACAAAGTTAACACGGGACATGAGGTTCCTGCAACAATGAGTATGCTGGACATTGAACCATAGAGTGACGGAGGTTTTGCGGTGAAATATATTATAGCGCATGACTTAGGAACTACAGGCAACAAATCGACACTTTTCGCAGAGGATGGCCGTATGCTCGGAAGTGAGGTGTATTCTTACGATACACATTACTTTAATGAAACTTGGGTTGAGCAAAATGCGGAAGACTGGTGGAAAGCGGTTTGTGAGACTAGCAAAAACCTAATCGAAAGAACAAAAATAAACCCCGCCGATGTCGCTGTCATCAGCTTTTCGGGTCAGATGATGGGGTGTCTTTGTGTAGACAGAGAGGGCAATCCGCTCAGACCGTCGATGATTTGGGCAGACCAACGTGCGCTAAAGCAAGCCGCAGCGGTAGAAAAAAACATTTCTCAATGGGATTACTATCAAATAGCCGGGCATAGAAATGCTGCGTCATATGGTATGCAAAAACTTATGTGGGTGCGCGACAACGAGCCGGATGTTTATAAAAAGACATTCAAGACGCTCAATGCAAAGGATTTTGTTGTATTTAGACTCACAGGGAATTTCTATACGGATTACTCAGACGGAAACAGCAACACATGTCTTGATATCAATAAACTGGAGTGGTCAGAGGAAATCCTAAAGTGCGCCAATATTGAAAAGGATAAAATGCCGGATGTTATGCCTTCAACATTTGTCGCAGGAAAGGTGACGGAAGAAGCGGCAAAAGTCTGCGGTCTTGTGCCGGGCACCCCTGTCGTAATTGGTGCAGGTGATGGTGTGACGGCAAATGTCGGGGCGGGTTCAATCAGTCCCGGAAAAACTTTTTGCTGCATGGGTACATCTGCTTGGATAGCCACGACGGCAGAAAGACCCATATATGATGAGCAAATGCGTACTGTGACTTGGGTTCATGCCGTTCCCGATTTTTACGCACTCAACGGCACAATGCAGTATGCAGGTGGGTCTTACAATTGGCTGAAAAACACTATTTGTACAGATGAAACAGCAAAAGCCGAAGCATGCGGAAAATCTCCATATGATTTCATGAATGAGCAGATTGAAGCAAGTCCGCCGGGAGCAAACGGAGTTATTTTCTTGCCTTATCTGCTTGGCGAACGTGCCCCGAGATGGGATCCTTACGCAAAAGGCGCGTTTATCGGGATTACGCCTGAGACAACAAGGGGCGATATGCTGCGAAGTGTGCTTGAAGGGGCGACGATGAATCTTGATATTATCCTGAAAATTATGCAGACCCGGGTGCCTATAACTGAGATTATGGCACTGGGTGGTGGTGCAAAAGGTTCAGTCTGGCGTCAAATAATGGCAGATATTTATAACACAAAAATCACAGTGCCGAATCTGCTTGAAGAGGCCGGTTCAATGGGAGCCGCTGTCATAGGCGGTGTGGGTGTAGGCTTGTTTGACGATTTCACGGCAATAGAGCGTTTTATAGAGGTTAAATCTGAGCATTTGCCTATGGACAACGCAGAAAACGTGTACGAGCCGATTAAAAAGAATTTTGACATGTGCTACAAGGCTCTGAAAGGGACTTTTGCAGAAATGTCGAGAAATTAAATCAAAATAAACTTTGAGTTTGGAGGAATTTATTATGGGCGAAAAGAAATGTATGTTCTCACTTGAGGGAAAAACATCGGTTGTCACAGGTGGGGCAAGAGGTATTGGTAAAGTTGTTGCTTTGGAAATGGCAAATGCAGGTTCAAACATCGCAGTAGTTGATGTCCTTGGTGATGTCGCCGCCGCAACAGCCGCTGAAATCGAAAAAACCCACGGTGTAAAGGCAAAGGCATATGTGTGTGATGTTACAAATCCCACACAGGTTAACTCTGTAATGGACGAAATAGCATCTGATTTTGGAAATCTTGATGTGCTCTTTAATAATGCAGGTATAGTTTTGCATAAGCCTGCTCTTGATGTAACTCCTGATGAGTGGCTCAATGTAATAAACGTAAACCTCAACGGAGTATTCTTTGTAGCACAGGCTTTTGCAAAGAAACTTGTTAAGGCGAAGCGTCCGGGAAGCATAATAAATACTGCTTCAATGTCCGGCACAATCGTAAATATACCACAGCCTCAGGCTTCTTACAATTCGTCAAAAGCTGCTGTTATCCACCTCACAAAGAGCCTTGCCATAGAACTGGCAGAGCACGACATCAGAGTAAACAGCATAAGCCCCGGTTACATCGAGACAGACTTGACTTCTCACGTCAGAAAAGATTGGATTGATGAGTGGCTAAAGCTTACACCAATCAAGAGATTGGGTCGCCCTGAAGAACTTGCGAGCATGGTTGTACTGCTTGCAGGCGACAGTTCAAAGTTCACAACCGGAAGCGACATAATTATGGACGGTGCATTTACCTGTACTTAAATCCCGGAATTAAGCAGATAATGGGCTGCACACGCAGCTCATCATCTGCTGTATATTGACTATCAACTAAAGAGAGGGACTGGTTTTATGGCAAAAGTCTTAATTACTCCAAGGTCGTTTGCTAAATATTGTGACGAGCCGATAAAGAAACTCAGAGAAGCCGGCATCGAAATAATCCCCAATCCGACAGGCGGAATTCTGAGTAAAGAGGAAATGCTTAAGCACACAAAAGGGGTAGACGGAATCATTGTCGGTGTTGACCCTCTGGATGAAGATGTGCTTTCAGCGAGTGACCTCAAAGCCGTTTCAAAATACGGAGTGGGCACGGATAATATAGACCTTGTTTATTGCAAAGAAAATGGCATAGATGTTTCAATTACTAAAAATGCAAACAGTGAAGCTGTTGCCGACTATGCTTTCGCACTCATACTCGCAGTTGCCCGCAGGGTTGTAGAAATAGACAGGGCATGCCGAAACGGTGACTGGAGCAAAAAAGTGACAGCAGATGTTTATGGCAAAAGGATTGGCGTTGTTGGGCTCGGTGCAATAGGGAGAGGCGTTGTGGCGCGCGCAAAGGGTTTTAGTATGGAAGTCTATGGCTATGATATATTCCGCGATGAGGAATATATTAATAAGAGCAATGTAACTTTTGCAACAATTGACGAAATGCTCAAAGAGTGCGACTTTATAAGTCTGCATATGCCTTTGACAGAGGATACAAAGCACATTATTAACAAGGAAAACCTCAAAACGGCAAAGAAAAATTTGATTCTGATTAACACTGCAAGAGGCGGCATAGTCAGTGAAGATGATTTATATGAGGCACTTACAACCAATGCAATTCTCGGCGCGGGTGTGGATGTTTTTGAGCATGAACCGTCGCACGACTCAAAACTGCTGAAGCTTGACAACGTAGTGGTTGGCTCCCACTGCGGTGCATCAACGGAGGGTGCAGTAGATGCTATGAGTACCATGGCTGCCGAAAATATAATAACCGCACTGAAAAACAAAGGGAAACTATAGAAGGAGAACCAAGGATGAATTTAGACTGGAAACGGGGTTTCACGATAGACTTTGACCTAAAGACAGGATTGTCTGCTAAGATGGAATCTTCAAAGCGCAGGGCATCAAACATGAAAGGCATGTATTGTGACAGCAAAGCCGAGCTAAAGCTTATAGAAAGCGGCGACCCACTGATGTACGAATTTCACGAAATTGGTGCACCCGAAGACAGCGGCGACATAGCTGCGGGAACGTCGATTGTATATCCGGGAAAGGTCGGAGACGAATATTTCATGACTGCCGGACATTTTCATACTATTTTGGATACTGCTGAGACATATTACTGCCTGAGCGGAGAGGGGTATATGCTCACAGAAAACAAAGAGGGCGATGTTTTAGCTCATCCACTTAAAGCCGGCGAGATGGTTTATGTGCCGAAAGGTTACGCACACAGAAGCATAAATACCGGAGATGCACCACTGGTGACTTTCTTTGCATTTAGAGCAGATGCAGGGCATGACTACGGTACGATAAAACAACGCGGTTTCAAAAAGCTGATAGTAGAGAAAAACGGTGTCCCCGAAATTATAGACAATCCACGTTATTAGGAGGAAACACATTTTGCAAAAAGCAACACAGCCTACCCTATATTTTATAGGTGTAACAACAAAGTCGTCATCAATAATGAAAGTCTTTCCGAAGTGGGCAGATGCGCTGGGACTTAAAAACACAGCGATTAAAGGAATAGACTTGCCCCTGCACGCCCCGAAAGAGCAGTATCGAGAAGTTATATCATTTCTGAAAAGCGACCCGTTATCAATGGGGGCACTTGTGACGACCCATAAAATAGATCTGTTCAACAGTGCGCATGACATGTTTGATTATATTGATCCGTTTGCGCAGGAACTCAGCGAGGTTTCCTGCCTTTCAAAAAAGGACGGAAAATTCTGCGCACACGCGAAAGACCCCATTTCAAGCGGTCTTGCACTCGAAAATTTTGTGCCGGAAAATTTCTGGAAAAAGCATAATGGGCAGGTGTTGCTCTTAGGTGCGGGAGGCAGTTCTCTTGCGATGTCACTTTATTTCGGACAGGAAAAATGGGGCGACAACGTACCTGCTAAGGTAATTCTCGCAAATCGCAGCACTCCGAGATTGGATTCGGCAAAAGAGCATCTAAAGCGAGTATCAAAAAGAATTAATCTCACATGCCAGCACGGGCCAACCCCTGCGGACAATGACGCAATTATCGCCGGGTTGCCGCCGTATTCGCTGATAGTAAACGCTACAGGTCTTGGAAAAGACGCACCCGGCTCACCGACAACTGATGATGTAAAATATCCCGAAAACAGCTTGGTTTGGGAGATAAATTATCGCGGAGATTTGATTTTTATGCGTCAGGCTTTGGCTCAAAAAGAGGCAAAAAATCTCCATGTTGAGGACGGTTGGATTTATTTTATACATGGTTGGACTCAGGTTATTTCAGAAGTGTTTCATATACCTATAGAGGGTGAGACTCTTGAAAAATTGAGCGATATTGCAAAGGAGTAGCATAAATGGATATAACTACCAGAATGGAAAAATGCGGTGTTGTTCCGGTTGTGGTAATGGAAAAATCGGAAGATGCTGTCAATACGGCAAAAGCCCTCTCAGCCGGCGGCGTTGATGTCATGGAGATTACACTCCGAACTGCCGCAGGGATAGACTCTATAAAACAAGTGGCAGAGAATTGCCCTGATGTTTGTGTCGGTGCCGGAACGGTGGTAACGCTTGATCAATGCAAAGAAGCGGTGAAAGCGGGTGCAAAGTTCATAGTTTCACCGGGATTTGACCACGATGTAGTAAAATGGTGTGTAGATAACAGCGTAACAATCGTGCCCGGTTGTGTAACCCCTACAGAGATAATGGCAGCTTTGAAACTCGGAGTAAATATAATAAAGTTTTTTCCGGCAAACGTCTACGGCGGTCTTTCTGCAATGAAAGCTCTCGCAGGACCGTTTGGCGGAGTGAAGTTTGTACCCACAGGCGGTGTGTCGGGAGAAAATCTTAAAGAATACATAAGCGTCTCTTACATTCACGCAGTAGGGGGCAGTTGGCTGTGCGATAAAAAAGACATAAGCTCAGGCGATTTCGATAAGATTACAAAGCTTTCAAAAGAAGCGAGTGATATAGTAAAATCTGTAAAGGGGTAATGTCAAATGGCAAGCGAAATAACAGGGAAATTAATAGACCACACACTGCTAAAAGCAGAAGCCTCAAAAGATGATATCAAGAAGCTGTGCGAAGAAGCGAAAAAATATAGTTTCGCATCGGTTTGTGTCAACCCTTCACATGTTGCACTGAGCTATGAATGTTTGAAAAATACAGACGTAAAAGTCTGCACTGTAGTAGGTTTTCCACTGGGAGCTACGACCACTGCGACAAAGGTTTTTGAAGCAAAAGAAGCCATAGAAAACGGTGCAGCCGAACTCGATATGGTTATAAACAACGGAGCGGTAAAGTCGGGTGATTGGAACTATGTTAAAAACGATATTGATTCCATAAACAAGGCGGTGACCGAAAAAGGTGCACTTTTAAAGGTGATAATAGAAACCAGCTTGCTGTCTGATGATGAGAAAGTTAAAATCTGCGAGATATGTAAGGAAGTAAACGTTGGTTTTGTCAAAACTTCTACAGGTTTCGGCACAGCAGGAGCAACCGCACATGATGTAAGCCTCATGCGCAAAACCGTTGGTGAAAAAATAGGCGTGAAAGCGTCGGGCGGCATCAGAGATGCAGTCGGCGCAAAAGAGATGGTAGCCGCCGGAGCAAACCGCTTAGGCACCAGCGCAGGTGTGGCGATAGTTACGGGAACTGAAACAACAAAATCAGGATACTAAGACTACTAGTGCAACATATTTCAAATAACTAGCCCTTTATAGCACCGCCTGTAACACTTGTGATAATCTTGTTACTGAGTAAGATGAACAAGACAAAAGTTGGGGCAAACACTATTACAGCACTGGCAAACATTGCACCCCAATGACCGGCATATCTCATGCCTTGAACCATGTTGAAAAGACCAACGGCAATAGGGCGGATTGTAGCGTCATTTGCGAAAATCATGGATATGAAAAACTCATTCCATATTGTAATGAAATTAAAAATCGTGACAGTGATAATACCCGGCTGCGCCAGTGGGAACATAACTGTCCAGAAAGTTCTGACAGGATTGCAACCATCCACGGCAGCGGCCTCTTCAAGACCTGACGGCAGATTTTTAAAAAATGGCAGTAAATAAAAAATAGTAAAAGGAATATTCATTCCGATATATAAAAATATAAGAGTGCTGCGGGTGCCTGTCGCCTGCAGCGCCGTTGCTATGCTGAAAATCGGCATTATTATCATTACTGCCGGAACGCCCATAGCTATAGAAGTTATTGCCTGAATAAGCGCATTAGAGCGGAATCTAAAGCGGCTGAGTGCATACGATGCGGGAGCGGATATTATTATGATTACCGTGAGTGAGATGATGCAATAAATGAGCGAGTTGAGGAAGAATACGCTTAAATTCTGGGCTTTCCATGCGAGAACATAATTGTTAAAGACAAGTTCGTTACTAAACAATCTCCCGAAAAATGCTCCGGGTACATTGCCGCCGAATATTTCTCTGGGTGTTACAAGAGAAGCTGCAAGAGTCCAACCCACCAAGACGAACGTAAACAACGCCCAGACTCCGCAAAGCAAATAACCGGGTGTAAGCTTTAGTTCCTTTCTAATCTTTATGGGTTCTCTCATCTTAACATTTTTTGCCATTTTAATGACCATTCCTTTCAGGCGATGTTTCCGTATTCTCCGGGGAACAGCATTCTCCGGGGAGCAGCTGAAATGCAGCTTACTTAGTTTTTTTGCGAGCCAGCAACATCGTAGTCACTGTTCTCGCAAAAAAACTAAGTAAGCTGCATTTCAGCTGCGAGAAACAGTGAGTTTTACATTTCGATGTCGTCCTTGCGAGTGATTAAGCCGGATAAAAGCGAAATAACCACTACCAGCAATGCGATTAAAATACCAACAGCGGCGGCGGCACCGGAATCCCTTTGAATAACAGCTGAGCCGCGTCCGCCAAAAATAATTTCACGCATATAATTCGGAGGCATTGTAAACGGAAGGGTCAGATTGTTCGGAGAGAACATAAATGACCAAGCAAAGACACCTGTACCCAAACTGACAGTCCATATCACTATATTGCTTCTGATAACACCCCTGATGAGCGGCAAGGTTATGAAAAATAACTTATGAAAAACATTGGCGCCCTCTATGCTGGCACACTCATAATATTCATCGCTAATCTTCTCGATACCGCTGATAAAAGTCAGCATGATATAGCCCACCATGCCAAAACAATACGCAATAAGCAAACTCCAGAAGCCCATGTAAGGTCCTGTCCACATAATAGGAATCTCAAAACCGAACAGAGCAGCACCTCTGTCAAAAAGTCCGTCGATATCTCGATAAACATAATTTATCCACATAGTACCGAGAGCTATTGCGCTAATGACATTCGGAACATAAATTACCGCTCTGAAAAAACGTTTTAGCCTCACTCCGCTTGTAAGAATAACAGCATAAGTCATCCCTAAAAGTAACACAGCAATACCGCCAACAAACCAAAGCGTAAGATAATTTGTCACTGAGCGATTGAATAAATCAATTCCAAACAAACCAATATAATTATCAATCCCGATAAACGACCACTCGCTGACAGGCTGCTCTATAGCTTCAACAGCGAAAAAACTCATGGCGAAAGTCCTGAAAACAGGATAGATAAAAACCATGAGGTAAAAAAACAAAGCGGGAATCAAAAAAAGTACAATCATTCGCCTGTTTCTACGTCCAACCAAAATTCAGACCTCCTTGTTGAGTTTAGTGTGCGAAGCAGGGACGGGGGTGCGGCGAAGCAGGGGGACGGGGGTTGCTGCTTCACTACTTGCTTCAATTGCTGAGTGTAGCCAGAGAGTCGGCAAATTGCTGTGCGTTTATAGAGCCGGCTACCATTCTTTGGAAACCCTCGATGATGGCTGCGGTGATGTTCGGGTCGTCTTCAGCTCCTGCTGCCCACGGGAATGGGTTTGTTGTAGCGGCAAAGATGCTCGCCGCATCAGCAAGCTGCGGAGGCCATACGGCATCATTTGCCATAGGCACGCCCCAAGTGTCGTCGGCAAGCCGCTGATCCCATTGACCTAAAGTAATGAACCTGATGAAAGCAAAAGCAGCATTGGGGTAGCTGGTGTTTCTGTTGATTGCAAAACATTGTGCGCCAATATTGTGTGCTTCTACTCCGGCACCGCCTGCATCAATTGCAGGCCATGCAAATTGACCCCAGTTGATATCGGGGTTGATTTCTCTAAGTTCGTTAGGCAGCCACGTACCATTTAAGTATATAGCAACAGTTTCCATGGCGAACTCGGAGGCCTGACCCTCGGGGAAAACATTTGTGGCGGCACGCTGTGACATGTAGCCATTTGTAATGAGCTCTTCAAAAATTTGAGCGGTTCTGAGTATTCCGGGGTCGTCAAGCTCGCTGTTGGCGAAAATTTCCATAGTTCTTTCAACGCCCACAATGCGAGTGAGAGTGTAGCCAAACAAAGCCGGAATGTATGCATTATCAACAGTCATAGGTGTAACGCCGATGGCTGTGAGTTTTGCGCATGCGTCGAGAAATTCACTCCAGTTGGTAGGGGTGCTTGTGATACCTGCCGCAGCAAACAAGTCTTTATTAAACATAGTTGTGAATACAAAAGGCTGATAGGGAATTACCACATAGTTACCGCCGCCTTTCTCCCGAGCCATGTTCATCAAGCTGTTGTTTACTAAACCCCTGAAAGGCTGACCTTTTGTGTCGCTGTAAACACCACTTACTAAGTCGTTTAAGTTGAGCAAGTGGTCTCCCCATTGCCCGGTCACGCGGTCAATATCTTCGTCAAAAATATCTATGGTCTCTCCTGCGGAAAGAGCAGGTGCAATGCCCTCACGTTGACCTTGACGACCGTTAAAGTTAATGTTCACAGGAACGCCGGTTTGTTCTGTAAACGCTCTCGCTGCGGCGGCAAGCACAATAGCCTGCGGCTCTGCTTCGCTCCACATTGACCAGTATACGAGTGAAGCGCCGTCTTCCAATAAATCTCCTGTACCGTCGGGTGGTGTTGCACCGGGCTGCTGTGCATCAGTGCATCCTATCAAAACAAAAATCATTGTGAGTAGGGCAACTGACAAAAATATTTTTCGAACTTTATTCATTTTTTCCTCCCGTTTAATATAATTCCAATAGTATTTTGACGTAAATGTCAAAATACTCCGCATATTCGAGGGATTTTTATTAAAAACCCCTATACGTAGTAATGCAATAGTAGCACCTGCAACAAAAGCTCGCAAGGGATAATATAAAATTTATAAACGCATTAAACCACTTGTTTTTACATGAAAAAACACTCCGATTTAAAACCAATCGGAGCATTATTTACTCAGTTTAAACTTCACATCATTTAACTATAAAAATGTATTTCCTTGTAATCTCTGCGGGATGGTAGGAATTTTTTGAAAAGCGCAAACCGAGATCGCCCTCATCTTCTTCTCTGTTGATAAATAAAATACCATCAGACGCAAAATGTTTGGCAAACTCATTGTTTATGACTTGGTATGCACCTCGGAGGCGTGTGTCCGCTTTTTCGATATGCACAAAAAGCATATCACCGATAATATCACCGGCAGAAAAAGCGACAACAGAGCCGCGAGTACGCAAAAGTCCACCGAGAGGAGCATACGCCTCGTAGTTAGTAAGCACTTCAAGAGTTTTATCGTGGTCCTCAGAAGCAGTTTTGGAAGTAAAAACTAAATCAAGGCTGATTTCATCGTAAAAATTTCTGATTTCAGCGAGATTAGCGGAAGTAATTTCCTCAAAGGAATAATCAGGGTTATCTTTTTTAAACTGATTTATGTGATTGCGCTTACCACTGTACTTCCTGCCTGCAAGAGTGATAAGGTCGGAAGCATTGTAAACATAATCCCCCCAGTCATCATCAGAAAAAAGCTCATGTTCAGTATAAATTGACCGAAGCGGTTTGATGTCGTCTTCGGTTAGAGCATAGTAGACAACAGGAATATTCCGACCGTGGCAATATTCATTGACCTTGTCGATTCCCGCAGCATAATCGCCACCGAGTGGGATGGAAAACATAGTGTCAATATCATCATGTGTAGCTTTGACCTTGAATATGACGCTATCGCCCCAAAGGGCAAACTCCGTAGCAAAATAATCTCTCCACATAAAAATGCTGCCAACTGTATTATTGCAAACTCTGGTGTTTCCGCTACGGATAAAAGGTCTAAGCTTGTTTATATCGCTAATCTCTAATTTAGAAAATTCAAGCATACATTTCCTCTTATTTATTGTTAGTTTAATGATTTTTTTGCAAGATTCATGCGGGCGACGGCGCGAGCCAAAGCAATCTGAGAAGTTTTATGCTCACTCATACTTTGCTTCTGGCGAAGTTGTTCCATCTCGCGTCTGCGAGCAGCCTCAGCACGGCTTAAGTCTATTTCATCCGGATGTAAGCAAGACTGAACAAAAATCAACACTCCGTCAAGGCGAACTTCCAAAAAGCCCTCAGAATTAACAGACTCATCCCACTTACCATCTTTTTTTATCTTAATATCTCCTACAGCGATAGGCATGATAAAAGGAACGTGGTCAGCCAAAATCGTGACATTCCCGTCAGGAGCATCAGCCGAAACAGCCTCAATTTCTCCATCAAAAAACACTCGCTCGGGAGTAAGAATTTTTAGGTTGAAAAGTTTCATAGAAACACCCCATTATAAAGACTTAGCTTTCTCTTTTGCTTCATCTATGTCACCAACCATGAAAAACGCAGCCTCGGGAAGCGAGTCAACCTCACCACCAAGTATAGCACAAAAAGACCGGATTGTATCGGAAAGCTTTACAAAACGTCCCTCCATGCCTGTAAAGGTTTCAGCAACAGAGAACGGTTGAGACAGAAATTGCTGAATCTTACGGGCACGGTAAACAGTCAACCTATCTTCTGCACTAAGCTCGTCCATACCCAAAATGGCGATGATATCTCGCAGCTCCTTGTACCTGTTAAGACAAGATATAACGCCCTGAGCTGTATCATAATGCTGCTTTCCGACGATAGAGGGCTCCAAAATACGAGAATAAGATTCAAGCGGGGAGACAGCAGGGTAGACCCCTATCTCAGCGACGCTGCGAGAAAGAACGGTGGTGGCATCAAGATGAGAGAAGATAGTGGCAGGAGCAGGGTCGGTGAGGTCGTCAGCCGGAACATAAATAGCCTGAACGGAAGTTACAGAACCATTTTTTGTGGAGACAATCCGTTCTTCAAGAGAACCAAGCTCGCCTGCAAGTGTGGGTTGATAGCCTACAGCAGACGGCATCCTGCCGAGCAGAGCGGAAACCTCGTTACCTGCCTGAACATACCGATAGATATTGTCTATGAAAAGCAAAACATCACGGTTCATTTCATCTCGGAAATATTCAGCCATTGTGAGTCCGGTAAGCCCCACTCTCATACGGGAACCCGGGGGTTCATTCATCTGACCGAAAACCAGAGCTGTTTTACCAATGGCACCGGAAACTTTCATATCGTGAATCAGCTCACTGCCCTCACGGCTTCGTTCGCCGACACCTGCAAAAACCGAGTAACCGCCATGAACAGTAGCTATGTTGTAAATGAGTTCCATAATAAGCGTAGTTTTGCCGACACCTGCGCCTCCGAAAAGACCAATCTTACCTCCCTTGGAGTAAGGTGTAAGTAAATCAATGACCTTGATGCCTGTCTCAAAAAACTCGGCAACCGGGGTTAAGTCAGTAAATTTAGGAGCACTGCGGTGAATGTTCCAGAGCGGAGCATCCTCAATAGCTGCGCCGCCATCAATCGGTCGCCCTAAGACATCAACAACACGCCCGATAACGTTTGTGCCGACAGGAACCTTTATAGCATGTCCCAAAGCCGTAACCGTAGTGCCGCAGCACAGACCGTCAGTAGCATCGAGAGCAATACAACGCACAACGCCCGGAGCAATGTTTGCTGCTACCTCCATATGCCTGTCATCGCCTGTTTTGAGCAAGTCGTGCAGTTTTGGCTCGTTTGCGTCATGCTCAAAACGGACATCCAATACAGGACCGCTGATTTTTATTATTACGCCTGTCTCTGATTTATTGACCCTTTCGGTCAGTTCAGTATCCTGAGTCATATTCAGTCGTTCCTTTCAAAATTTCCGCTGCATCGGCAATCTCGGCAAGTTCGTTGGTGATAGCGCTTTGCCGAACCAGATTATATTGCGTACTGAGGTTGTCTATCATATCTTTTGCATTAGTAGTCGCAGAACGCATTGCAGTCATGCGGGCAAAATGTTCACTTGCATAAGCCTGCACCATTATGCCAAACATTAAACCAACGACATATTGCGGAACCATTTGGTTAAAGACGGTCTGAGCAGACGGATGATACATGATTTCATCCATTTGTTCGGCATCTCTGACATCATCATAATCGGGAAGCAAAAGGGGTAAAAGTCGCACCTCGGTGGGTTGTCTTTTAGTATCACCATAAAATGAAGTGTAAATAATGCGAATTTCGTCAGTAAGCTCCCGGGTGTAGAGGCTTGTCAGTTCTTCCGCCACATCACGGGCTCTGTCGAGTGTCGGGTCTTGCACTATACCTCTCATGCAAATATCGGGTATCATACCATGAGCGGGAAAAAAACTTTCGGCGGTATGTCCCAGCGTCACAAGACCACATTTTTGCGGATGCTCGTGAATACGGTTGAGAGCAAAACTTAGAACATTGTTATTATGAGCACCGCAAAAACCTTTATCGGCAGAAAACACAACATAAGTACAATGCTCACGCTCACGCTCTTGAAGAAATGGGTGTGAAATCTCCTGCGAAGAAGTCAAAATTTCTTTCATTGTGCGGCGGATATCTGTAAAATACCTGCGATTATGCTCAATATGCCCCATGACCTGCCTCATGCGAGTTGAGGAAATGAGTTCCATTGCGCCTGTGATTTTTTTTGTTTGCTCAACTGCTAAAATATGTTCACGAATCTCATTTGGCTTTTGCACAGTGTCCCCCTGTCCGGCTTGCATATAATATGCTATCTTACATGCTCACTTTGACAAAAATTTCTCAAATACCTGCCTTAGTGCTGATTTATCGTCGTCTGATAGTTCGGTTGTGCTATCAATATTATCCATGGCTGCGCCTGCATTTTCTCTTGCAAAATCAAGCAGATTAGCGGCGGCCTCGTTTAGATTTTGGAGCTCAAACTTGTCGAACAGACCGTCTTCTGCGGCCAGAAGTAATACAACCTGCTGGGAGAGCTTGTATGTGCGCTCCCTCGGTTGAACCAAAAGCTTCACAAGACGTTCACCGCGCCGGAGCATAGAAGAGGTTGCAGAGTCAATATCAGCGCCAAACTGAGCGAAAACAGCCATGTCCCTGTATTGGGCAATTTCAAGTCTCAAACTACCTGATACAGCTCGCATTGCCTTTCTCTGCGCACTGCGACCGACACGTGAAACAGAGAGCCCGACATTAACCGCAGGGCGTTGACCTGCGTTGAACATTGCTGTTTCAAGATAAATTTGCCCGTCTGTTATAGAGATAACATTTGTCGGGATGTATGCTGAAATATCACCTGCCATAGTTTCGATAACAGGTAAGGCCGTCATAGAGCCGCCACCAAGCTCGGGAGAGAGCTTTGCGGCACGTTCCAGCAGACGGCTGTGCAGGTAAAAGACATCGCCGGGATAAGCCTCACGCCCCGAAGGTCGTCGAAGCAGAAGAGACATGGTTCTGTATGCGACAGCGTGTTTTGAAAGGTCGTCATAGACAATGAGCACGTCTTTTCCGCTATACATAAACTCCTCTGCAACGGCGCAAGCGGCGTAAGGCGCAATATACTGCATGGCTGCTGTATCGTGAGCCATAGCGGCGACGACAACAGTGTGCGCCATAGCTCCGGCAGTTTCAAGTGTATGCACCAAACCGGATACGGTTGAAGTCTTTTGTCCGATAGCGCAATATACACAAAGAACTCCGGTATCTTTTTGATTTAAAATCGCAGATAGGGCAATAGATGTTTTCCCTGTTTGTCTGTCTCCGATAATAAGTTCGCGTTGACCTCTGCCAATGGGAATCATGCTGTCAATGGCGAGAATACCCGTTTCCAGCGGGGTGTCAACAGGCGAGCGATCCATGAGTGATGGCGCATGAGCCTCAATAGGACGGAATTTATCTGCGTTTAGCTCTTTACCGTCGAGCGGTTGACCTAATGGGTCAATGACACGCCCTAATGTAACATCACCAACACAAACTTCAGCAATACGTCCTGATTTTCTAACAAGGCTTGTAGTGGAAACGCTGCCGCCAAGCAATGCCGCACCGACACCGCCTAAAACGAGGTCAAGAGCAAGCCCTACAGCTCCGCCGTCAAAAGTCAAAAGTTCACCGTAGTGGCAGCTTGCAAGTCCCTCAACGTGGACAATATCATCACTATAACTTTTGACAATACCGTACTCATAAACTATGGGGTCAGGCTCACGTGCCATAATACGTTCTTTTAGGATAGCACCAACAGAAGAGAAAGACGATTCTGTGGCAGATGTTTTCTCGTCAGGATGAGTCATTTGGCGGGAAAGCTCATGTAATCGCGAAGAAAAGCTGGCATCATACACGTTGCCGTCAATAACAGCAATAAAACCGCCTGTTATTTTACGGCTTTCTACAATCTCAAAATCGAGAGCTCTGTCAAACTTGTTCTCGAAACCTGTCTTTATGGACGAAATAAGGTGCTCGTCATTTTTTGAAGCCACAATCAAAATAGGTCTTGTGTCCATAATTCACCTCGGTTGTTTGCCGTATTAGCATATAATGTGCAGTTTGCGGAGCAAATCGCATATTATGTGCGTTGGCTTAATTACTTAAAAAATTCTTCTACTACACTTTCATTGTCTGAAACAGAAATTTCGCGGTGTAATATGCGTGATGCCATATCTGCCGCAAGTTTTGTTACTTCCTCACGAGCATCTTCCAATGCTTGATTTTTCTCCATGGCGATACGACTCTCGGCATCACTAATCATAAAAGCAGCGTTATCATGAGCTTTTTCCAAAATCTGCTCAGCTTCTTTTGAAGCACGCTCTTTACTTGCGAGCAGCATTTCCCGGTCTCGCTCTTTAAGGTTTTCAATTTTTTCGTCATATTGCGACAAAAGTGTCAAAGCATGTTGCTCCTTGTCCTTTGCATCGTCAAACTGCTTTTTAATACGCTCCGACCTATCAGCAAGATAGCGGATAACATGCTTCCAGAGAATCAGTCGCAGCAAAATAAAGAGCACGACAACATTTATTATGCTGATTATTACATCTTCAGGATGAATATCCAAAGCCACAAACCTCTTTTCTTAAAGCAGTCCGGGGAACAACAGTTGGTGGAGAGATTGTGCAGTGTGAAACTACCATACAATCTCTCTTAAGCAGCGTTTAGCGAGTGAAAATCAAGATGAGTGCGATGACAAATCCGTAAATAGCGGCGGATTCGGTGAGCGCGAGACCCAGGAGCAAAATGCTGTTAATCTTGCCTGACGATTCAGGCTGGCGAGCAACCGCATCAAGAGCCTTACCTGTGGCAAAACCCATTGCAATAGCAGCCGTAGCACAAGATAAAAGTGCCAGTGAAATTCCTATAGTATCCATTTAAATGACCATACCTTTCTTTCAAAAATAATAGTGAAAATTATTCAGTAGCTTCATTTATAAACGTAAGAGTCAAAGTGACAAAGATAAAAGCTTGTATAATTGGGTGAAAAGCGTTGAAATAAAGACCTGCGACGCTTGGAATACCGACAGCTCCCGTCCCGAGAGCGGTATAGAGTAGATCCATAACAATCAGACCGCCCAGCATGTTGCCAAACAAACGACACGCCATGGAAACCGGGATTGCCATATCGGAGATAACTCTGAAAGGAAAAACAAGCGGAGTCGGAGAAGCCAGAGATTTTATCCTGCCAACAAAACCCTTTTTACGAATACCGTAAATATTTATCAAGACAAACGTAATAAGAGCAAGTGCAAAAGTCATTGTAATATCAGACATTGGAGGGCGAATCCTAAAGAGTTCGAGGAAAGCACTGGTAATCATGAGTGATGCAATCGTGAGAATGTATGAGGCAAGCATTTCTCCGGCACCGTGCGTCTGAGCCTGAGTGTAATTTCCGACAGTTTCAACAATAAGCTCAACAACATTTTGCACACCGCCCGGCTCATCTTTGGGAATTCTGAACACGGTAAAACGGAGAATAAGAGCTAAAACAATCAGAATTGCCATGGCAAGCCACGTATAAATCACAGTATAACTCAGACTGTATCCAAAAATCTCTACTCGCTCTTGCCAGAGCGAAAAACCGAGTTCCTCACTTTCATGGGGTCCGAAAATCATTGAAAGTAGGCGTGTTATGAACACATAGCCGCCCAGCACAGCGGCAGAAATTGAAATAAGCCGCAGGCGCTTTATAGTTTTTGGGACAGGCTTATCAGGATTTTTAGAGATAGTGGTGTCAATCTTTCGACACCACAGGATGCCTCCTAAAATCAGAGGGATAGAGATGCAGAGAAATATTATATTAAACAACCTACTTCACCACCTAGAGTAAAAATCACTTTTTTGCGGGTGGCCGAGATTTTGCGTTGCTTGTGCGAGAGGAGATTAAGAATTTCACAACCGCAGAGGTTATGAGGGCAGCACCCATACCGATTCCTGCCCACATAAGGCTGTCTTGTATGAAAAAAGCACAGATGACTAAAACCGCAAAAGGGAAAAGAAACTGCGTTAGTGCAAATAAAACGGTTTTGTTGCTGACCTTACCTTGTGATATGGCTCCTGTGAATTTGGACAGCATAAAAAACTGTATGGTGCCCGAAATCATGCCAACGATAATACCCAATGCTATATGCATTAATAACCAACCTCATTTCTACAAAAATACTCTACTCCAAATAAAAACATAAGTCAACAAAAAAATGTTACAAAATCGTGCATAACCTATGAACAAAGGGAGCGCATTACCGCCCCCTTTGTTTGAAGATATATGCAATTTATCAGTCAGTGACCAGAGAGTTAATGTCAATGATGAGACTGATTGAACCGTCTCCGAGAACCGCACATCCGCCGAGACCGTGCATGCCTGTGTTGTGTTTTTGGATGTATTCGGGAAGTGGTTTGATGACGGCTTGCTGCTCACCGATAAGCTCATCTACAAACAAGCAGAATGTGGTAGTATCGGTGGAAATCATAACGAGGATTCCGTTATCAAGGGTATCGTAGTCAGAAGCAATATTGAAAATTCTATATAGTCTGAGTACAGGATAACACTCGCCGCGAATCATAATCATCTCGCTGCCGTCCGGATCTAGGAATACATCGCCATCGTTGGGTTTAAACGACTCTTGAATGGAGAGCATCGGAACGATGAAGAGAAGTTTTCCGACACGCAGTTTCATTCCGTCAATGATAGCAAGGGTGAGTGGGATACGGATTTGAACGGTCATACCTTCGCCCGGGGTGCTTTCGAGAGAGATGTTACCGCCAACCTTGTCAATATTACGTCTAACAACATCCATACCTACGCCGCGACCCGAAAATTCGGTAACTTCTTCGTTTGTCGAGAAACCGGGATGGAAAATCAGGTGGTGGACTTCATTGTCGGTGTACTCAGCATCAGGTTTTGTGGTGATGCCTTTTTCATTTGCCTTACGCAAGATAGCTTTGCGGTCAAGTCCTTTACCATCGTCTGAAATAAGGATAACAACATCGCCGCCGGTACTTCTTGCTTCAAGGGTAAGAGTACCCTGAGAGGGTTTGCCGGCTTTTAAGCGAGCATCGGGTTTCTCGATCCCGTGGTCAACAGCGTTACGGATAAGATGCATGAGTGGATCGGAGAGATTATCAATGATATTTTTATCAACCTCTGTTTCCTCACCGATGAGAACAAGCTCAACGTCCTTACCGACAGCCTTACTGACATCGCGTACAATACGGCGCATCTTTTGGAATGAGTTTGAAACAGGCAACATACGGATGGACATAACGATTTCCTGGAGCTCATTGATTAGTTTTCTGAGTTCCTGACTGCTGCGCTCGAATGAATCAATGTGGAGATTGGCTACTTCGGGATTTTTTGTAACCATAGATTCGGTCGTGACAATCTCGCCCATGAGGTTCATGAGTTTGTCGAGTTTATTTACATTAACGCTAATGAAATTCTGCTTAACAGCATTCTCTGTTAGAGATTGTTTGCTCTCCTCAACCGCCTGCGATTTTTCATCAACAACAGGCTTAGCCCTCATTGAAGGAGGAAGCTCGTCGCTGTCGGGAGGCATGGAAATGACGCTCGAATTTTCAACATACATAATAGACTCTACCAACTTCTTTAGAGAATCCGGATTCTCTCCGGTCTGGACAAATAGTGTAAATCCGCTTTTAACGATTACCTCACTGGCTTCTGAATCTTCCAAATCTATTGGATAATGGACAAGTCTTTGTGTATAATCATTTAAAGCAGTGACAACGCCAAAGGCTCGCAGGTTTTCCATTTGACAACCTGACTCAAATGTTAACCTGACTTTGTATAGTGGAGTGCCATAATCTGTGTAGTCAGCATCAGCAGGCTCAGTCATATCATCTCCTGGAGGTACATTGGCGACAGGAAGTGGAGGCGGTGCTGCAGGTGCCGCCGCAGGCGCTTCGCTCGCTGTGGATTCCGGTGCGGGTGCCTCACTCGCTGCAGGTGGAGGTGCCGCCGGTGCTGCAGGTGCAGTCGAACCCGGTGCCGGGGCAGGTGCAGAACCCATAATGACATCGGTGTAGCGATGAATTCTACCACTAAGCTCTGTAAAATCACCATCTGAGTCAGCGCCGGATAAGAGTTTATCAACCTCAACTTTGAGTTTGTCTCCGGCTTCAAGAACCAGCTCTGTTACGCCCTCAATAGCTTCAACATCCTTACGGGTCTTGCCCTCACGGATTTTGTCAAACATATCCTCAAGCGCATGAGCGAGTTTCGTAAGGTTGTCGAAAGACATCATTGCCGCAGAACCTTTGACAGTGTGCATAACCCGAAAAATTTCATTGATGTGATCATCTGTCAAGTTCTTTTCTTTCTCACTTTTAAGAAGCGTCTCCTCCAGAGACTCAAGTAATTGTTGAGTCTCAAAGATAAACACATCTAGCATAGGATCTAGTTCACGCATCATAGTGTTACCTACCATTTCATAGTTCTTTAATACAGCGGGCTATAATGGGTCATATGCACAGCAGAAAGCCGAAAGTCTCGGCATAATATAAAATATACTAGGCGAGTTTTTTCAGCGCTGCGATGATGCCATCTTCCTTAAACGGTTTCACAATAAAGCCTTTTGCACCGGAAACGATTGCATCACGGACCATTGCTTCCTGCCCCATAGCAGAAACCATGACAACTTTTGATTGAGGGTCAATCTTTGTGATTTCCTTAAGAGCATCAAGACCGGTCATCTCCGGCATAGTGATGTCCATTGTGACGATATCGGGCTGCAGCTCCTTGTACATATCGACTGCGACTAAACCATTCTCAGCCTCGCCAACGACATCATAGCCGTTTTTTGTGAGCATGTTTTTAATCGATATCCGCATAAATGCTGCGTCGTCAACGATTAAGACTGTTGCCATTGTTCATCCTCCTAGTTAAACAATTTTTCTCTACGAACGTGTAAACGTTTATAATTTCCATGGACCGGGTATAAAATCAATTATATAGATTTTGTACCTAAGCCAACGGTCTTTATACCAAGTGCTCCGGTTTCTATGTTGAGTTCTATGGTTCTTCCGTGGGTACCACCTGTGTCATTTGCTTGCACAGGTATTGAGAGTTGCCTCAAAACGGCAAGTCCTGCTGCGGCGTTGCGTTCGCCTATTTTGAGCAAATCATTGTTTTGGCTTTTGCCAAACATATGCGCACCGCCTGCAATTTTCGCAACAAGACCGGCTCTGGAAGCACCGATTCTGACCATTTGGTTGAGTAACTCAACAACAGCTGAATCAACAAATTTAGCTTTGTTTTGTCCCTCAAAACCTTTATACGTCGGAAGCATACAATGCGCCATTCCGCCAATCTTGTTTTTCTTATCAAAAAGTGTAATCCCAACACATGAGCCAAGACCCAAAGTTGTGAGGGTATCGGGAGCTTTAGCGACCTTAAGATCCGCCATGCCAACAACTAACACTGCCATAAAAGACCTCCGATTCTGCTGGAAATTGTAAAGCTGTAAAAACTAATTCCTCTCATATCAGCCATCCAATCCTAAAGCAGTAATAAGCATTTTATACGAATTATAGTCAGGAATCAAGAAGAAATGTCCGTTTACGTCTCCGGCAAGGTCATTAAACTGCGTTTTCAGGAACAACACAGAGTCACCAATCTTGCCGTACTCTATTGTTGCAATGCTCAAAATTGCACCGAGCATATCAACTGATAGTTGCGGGACAGTGGGTATAGCGCTCAAACTTGAGAAATCCGTGATTGCGTTTAAAAACGAACCAACAAGTATATTAGAGATTTCGAGAAGCGTGTCTTTCTCTAAATCGGTGAGCTCAAAATCAGGGTCTGTAACGTCGCGCTCTTCTTCATCAAGGGCTTGCGCAACCATAGACATTGCATCTTTCATGCAAAGCAGGAGAAGTATGTATCCGTTGAGGTCGCCTGCACAATCGACAAGCACACCTGCAACAAGAGTTTCGGGACCATCAAGAACATTTAAAATTTCGTCAAACGAAACCACAGACGCATCAGGGACACTCATGGTTATCCTTTTGTTGAGAAGTTCCGCAAGAGCAGAGGCAGCATGCCCGGCTCCTATATTACCAATTTCTTTGAAAACGTCAAGATGTTTTGCAAGGTTACTGTCGTTTTTAATACTCATTGTAGCGCTTACCTCACTTTTGTGTTACATTAGGGGTACTTAAGTCCTGTAGTTTTTTAGTCGATAAATATGTTAATGGGGAATATCGTATTAACAAGCACAGAATAAAATACATTAAAAATGTTAAGATAATGTTAATTGGAGAAAATTTATGAGAGTAGATACATCACAACTTCTTGCCACAGGCGGGATAAAGTTAAGAGCGGGTACAGGCTCAGGGCTTGATACTCTAAGGAAAGGCGATTTTGTCAGGGCAGAAGTTATCTCTCAAAATAAAAGCGGTATGCTCACGCTGAAAATGGAAAACGGTCATACTATCAATGCGAAGATGGGCACGGATTTGAGATTGTCGCCCGGAGATACGCTCGTATTGGAAGTTATGGAAAAGGACAATGACCGAGTTTCTTTGGCATTTAATTCTGTGGAGACTGCGGAAGATGATTTGTCGCTTGCTGAGAGAAGTATAGTCAGAGAGTTTTCTGATAAGAGCCTCGCGCCTTATGCGAGTAAACTTTCGGAGCTTGGTATGCCTGTCAATGAGAAATCTGCTGCGCTCATGAGAGACTTGATGGCACTTAACCCGAAGCTTACACTTGATGAGGCTGCGTTTCTTGTGTCAAATAAGCTTACAGATGATCCGGATATTATGCAAGCGGCTTTACGGATGCTCACGAGCGGAGAAAAAACTGATGCTCTGATAGCAAAGCTTCTTTCGTCAATGGGGGAGCCGAGCGTGGCAAGTCCGGACGCAACACAGTCCCAAAATACAGCACCTTTAACCAATCTTCTCGCTGCAATTGTAAAGAATTCATCGAGTCTGATGGAGGCTTTAAATAATCTAAACCAGGCACCTTCATCAGGCAGTCAAGGTATTATAACACAAAGCGAAGGTAATATGCAAACAAATGTGATAAATGTCGTAGAAAATTTATCACAAACTGGGAATAATAGTGAAATCACAACTCAACAAGGGTCAGCGCAAACTCAGCAACCACAAGGGTTACAGGGCTCGCAAGCAGCGCCTTTGCCCGCTGGTATAGTTGGCGAAAATTTTGCAGAAAATACTCCCGCATCCTCCCCCTCTGCGACGCAGTCTCCACCTGCAGCGGGGTCTCAGGCTGCGCAGACCGTTACTGCAACCCAGATTCTCACAGCGCAGGTTCAACCTGAAATTTTGCCTGTTTCTGCAGAGGGTTCGCAAAATTCTTTTGCTCAGGCGCAAAATACTCCGGATTTTGTGTCTTTGTTGTCTTCGCAAGACCAGGTTCCGGGTTCTCCGCCTGTTTCTCCTGATTCGGGGTTAAGAAGCATGGTTGCGCAACTTTTATCTCAGGTTCCCGAGTTCAGCGGTACTCCTCATTCGGCTTTGGAGCGGTTTTCCGAAATGCTTTTGCGGGTTGCCGGGGATACTGTGGGGGCGGCAGAGGGTGAGACTTTGGAGGCGCAAATAGAGAAGCTTTTTACAAAAATTGATGCGGGCGGTGCAAATGCGGGAACGGGGCTCAGGCATGCCCGAGAGGAGCTTTTTGCCAGGCTTGCAATGCTTGAAGAGGCGGTTTCAAGTTCAAATCAAGGTGCAAAAGCCGAGTTACTTAGTCAGACGCACAGGTTGATGGATCATGTCAGGACTCTCAACAACATCGAGCAGTTTGTGTATATGCAGATGCCTGTTTCGCAAAATGATCAGCGAAAGTCGGCAGAGTTATATATTTTCAAGAGAAAAGGGCGTAGACAAGCGGACTCAGATAATGTTAATATTCTTATGGCGATTGATTTAGAGTTTATGGGTCGTTGGGAGGCTTTGCTCAATATAAAGGGTAAGGATGTAACTCTTAATATGGAGGTGCGTGGGGATGCGGAGAAAAAGCATTTCGGGGAAAACACTGTTTTGCTTCATCGGTTGCTTAGTGAGGATGGTTTTAAGCTCGTCGCTACAAATATAAAACTTTTCAAAGAGGAAACAACTCCTTTAAATGCGCTTACTGCGCTGGATCGTTACCAAGGGAAAAAGCAGACCGGCATTGATATAAAGTGGTGAGTGTTTTGCTTTGTTCCGCAGTTGATTTGCAGTTTGTTTCGCTTTGTTCCGCAGATTCCGCAGATGATGTACAATTTGCTCCGCTTTTTTGCGAGCCAGCGATATCGTCATCACTGTTCTCGCAAAAAAGACTCCGCAAATTGTACATCATCTGCTAGTCTCCCCCTGTAAGGGTTGGTTTGTGGGAATTATAAAATATATTTTTTTTAGGTGCTAATCATGTCAGGAAATCCAAACAAAAAAACCAGAGCGGCTGCTATAAGCTATGATCCTGCTGAAAATGAAGTCCCTATATTATCGGCGTTTGGTGAGGGGCATCTGGCTCAGAAAATAGTTGATGTGGCTCGAGAGTCGGGGGTGCCGGTAATGCGTGAACCGGGGCTCACTAATATGCTTTCGCAGCTTAGTGTAGGAGATGAGATTGCGCCGGAGATGTATGATGCAGTGGCAAAAGTGCTTGCTTTTGTCAGCGATATGGATAAATCTTATGGAGAAAAAGTACGGAGGGGTATGAGTAAATGATAAAACTAATTTCTTGGAATGTAAATGGGCTTCGTGCTTGTCTTAAAAAGGGTTTCATGGAGTCTTTTAAGGCTATAGATGCAGATATTTTTTGTTTGCAAGAGACTAAGATGGAGCGGGGGCAAGCGGAAATTGACCTTAGCGGTTATAAAGAGTATTGGAACAGTGCCGAGAAGAAAGGTTACTCCGGTACTGCTGTTTTTACAAAGATTGAGCCGCTTAGTGATACTTACGGTATGGGCATAGATGAGCATGATCGCGAGGGTAGAATAATAACGCTGGAATATGAGGATTTTTATTTGGTAAATGTCTATACTCCAAACGCTCAAAGAGAGCTTCAACGTTTGTCTTACAGAATGCAGTGGGAGGATGATTTCAGAGAGTATCTGAAATCGTTGGATGAGATAAAGCCTGTAATAGTTTGCGGTGATTTAAACTGTGCCCACACGGAAATGGATATCAAAAACGCCAAGAGCAATGAGCGCAACGCCGGTTTTACCTTAGAGGAGAGAGATAAGTTGTCTGCTTTGCTCGGCAGCGGTTTTACAGATTTTTTCAGGCAAAGAAATCCCGATGTGACGGATGCTTACACATGGTGGTCATATATGCCGGGTGTCAGGGAAAGGAATGTGGGTTGGCGCATAGATTATTTTTTAGGTTCAGACAACTTGACCGAAAAGGTCAAAGACGCTTTTATCTTGCCGCAAGTTTACGGTAGCGACCACTGCCCGGTGGGGCTGGTAGTTTGAAGCGCGGGAAAGACAAGGGGACGGTTCATTTGCCTTGTTAGTGGGCGAAGCAGGGGGACGGGGGTTGCTACTTCGCGCAAGACAGATGAACCGTCCGAGACCACTGAAAAAGTCTAAACTAACTGTCATTCTGTGCGTAGTCGCAGAATCCATTGCTGAAACTAATCATAATAGGCACAAAACAAAAAAAGGCAATAATGTCTTAAAAACATAGAAATAGCAATAGAAAAAGCAGCCCCGATATGGTATA
>Ga0209755_10000414_pt1 | contig 79407 bp, 67 predicted proteins | sample TergutCo191P1_FD_187301 | JGI IMG/M metagenome (GOLD analysis project Ga0209755, IMG submission 187301) | Cornitermes sp. P1 segment gut microbial communities from Petit-Saut dam, French Guiana - Co191P1 (SPAdes) (version 2) | ecosystem: Host-associated > Arthropoda: Insects > Digestive system...
TTTACTTATAGGCAGTTCCGCTATTTCAAATGATTTGGTTATGGTTACCGACAATGTGAAGCATATTGAGAGATTAAACGGCATTGCTATTGAAAATTGGATTAAGCGAACTTAATTAAATGCCGCTACTCCTTCTTCTCCTCACCGTTGCAACCTACGCTTCTGTATGGAACGGCAAGGCAGACACCAAGTGGTACAAAGACTCGGAAAGCGAGTTCACCATAACCACGCCTGAGCAGCTCGCTGGGCTTGCAAAGCTGGTGAACAAGGGGAATGATTTTAAAGGCAAGATGTTTAAGCTTGGAACAAATATCATGCTTAACGACACGGCTAACTGGCAAAATACATACTCAGTCCCAAGCTCCATCAATTTCTCCTAGTGGCCCCCACTCATAATCTACAATTGGAAAAGTATTGTACAAACTGTCAATATACAAGTCCGAACTCATCTGCGGTTCATTATGACTATAATATATATTCCATCTGGCGATATATTTTTTCCTATCCACCAATTGAAATGAAAAGAAATTCTTCTTTTCTCGTTCAGGAATAAGAAAAAGAAAATAAATATCATTATCCCTTTTCTCTATTTCGAATTGTGAGATAAGAGGTTCGCAGTCGGCAAAGTTTATCCAAGTCAATTGATTCTTATCTATCTTTATTATATAAGGACTTTTCGTTTCACCATCATTGCATAAATTGGGGAAATTATGTATCACATCTCCAGATTTTTCTAATTTAACCCATGTAGCTTCATAAGGCGCTTTTGCAATATCAGTGGATTCAGCTAAGCTGCATAGCAAAATGATAATTAACAAAACCAATAAACCTTTCATAAGTGTCAATATAGAAATTTTCACCGTTGCAACCTACGCCCTTATTTCTTTACAAATTTTCCGTCGTCACTTATAATGTATGTATTTTGCTTAACATCTAGTTCCTCTTTCGCATCCGCAGTATTCGGGTAAAACGCAGTTTTTATTGATATCTCATAATTGCTTGCTATTGAAAACGATGTGATGATTGTTGCGCCGTACTCAGCTTCTCCAACAGAATAAATTTCCAGCCAGTCAATAATTGTATTATTTAGAAATGTGCATAAATATAGCTCATCCTGCCCAGATAACAGATAAGTACGAACAATGATGATGCTAACATCCATATCTTTTGGTAATTTCGCCACTTTTAAGAAATTTTTATCATAAGAGTCACTTAAAAACTTAAATGCGGGGATTAGAAATTTTGGCATTTTCGTAAATTCTATAGCTCCTTCCGGTGACCGTGGATACCCTTCTTTTGGCGATAGGGATATGGGCAAAGAATATTCATTTAATGATTTATATAGATCATCAAATTGTTCTTCTAAGCTTTTTGCCGGTTCAACAAAATTTTTATCATCGGCATTATCACTAGCCTCAATTTGTTTCTCCTGCACTTTTAATGTGTCTAAATCATTTACGACAGAGCGGTTTGCTAAATCTTCAATATCTTTAAAAGCATTGTAGGTCATATATATACCTAAAAGTAACATATAACCAATCCCCAGAGGTAATAATATATGAGTAATAATAATTGCAAAAATTCTTAACATTTGTTTTATTTTCATAATTCTATCTCTCTGAATTTTCTCCTCACCGTTGCAACTTACGCCAAAACAAAGCTGTCCTGAACCGTATTCATCGCATTCTTATTTTAATGGGAGATAAATCTGTAATATATCGAAATAAAAGCAATACTTCTCTCGGCATGGGATCAAACGCAGGATGTGTAAATTCAGGATTATTTTCACAGGCTCCATGTTTATAATGAACCTGATTATCAATTTCTAATATGCAAAGCCAGCCACCCAACGGGCCTATACGTTCTTCAGATGAAATTTCATATTCCTGGTATAAATTAGAAACCAGATTTTTAATTTTCAAATGCTGCTCGTCTGTAAGCTTGTTTCTATATTCCTTATTCGAAACCCATTCCCTTCTAGTTACTATTATGCTATCGTCAATTATATCAATAGAATACGGATACCGCAGAGTCTTAATTACATTGCCGTCAATAGTGTCATAAGAAGTATATATCGCAGTTTCATCGCGAAAGAGCAGAGACAGGTTCAGAGGCTTGTCTATGCTGCCTATCTTTTTTCTTTCAGGTTCCTTGGGTTTGCACGTGAATACGCAAAAGCAGCATGAGATGCTGAGGAATAGAAGAAGAACCCATTTGTTTACGCAGTGTAGCATTGATGATTAATATAGCAATTTTCTAAATTTCACCCAATGCCACCCCCGCTCCTAATCCTCCTCCTCACCGTTGCAACCTACGCTTCGGTATGGAACGGCAAGGCAGACACCAAATGGTACAAAGACTCGAAAAGCGAGTTCACCATAACCACGCCGGAGCAGCTCGCTGGGCTTGCAAAGCTGGAATACATACTCAGTCCCAAGCTTCATCAATTTCTCCAGGTGGCCCCCACTCATAATCTACAATAGGAAAAGTATTATACAAACTGTCAATATATAGATAAGAACTCATAATTCTGTCATCTCCAAGATATATAGTCCATTTTGCAATATGCTTCTTTTTATCTGCCCACTGAAACAAAAAACGATTTCCTATTTTAAAAAAATAGACATCATTATCTCTTTCCTCTATTTTATCAAAATGAAAGGTCATAATATCATCGCTATATGTAACCCAAGTTAGTTTATTTCCTAATATCTTTATTATTTCAGGGCTTTTTGTTTTGCCATCATCCCACAAGCTTGGATAATTATCCACCACATAGCTATCCCCAACTTTTCTTAACATCATCCACGTAGCTTCATAAGGTGCTTTTGCAACAGCAGTGGATTCAGCGAAGCTGCATAGCAAAATAATAATTAACAAAACCAATAAAACTTTTATAAGCGTCAATATAGCAATTTTCTTGTTCCTGCGGTTAAAGCTTTGCTTTGCGTATTGAGTCAGCCTTTTCTACAGCTTTCTCTCTCGCTTTTACACCAAAACTCTCTATTATTTTTATAAATTCGTCCCAATTTACGGGAACCTCTTCAAAAGTAAATATCTCTTTGTCTAGAGAACTTATGCGAAGACGCCACCAGTTAAAACCTTTTTCATTTTTATCTTTTTCCCATTTTCCGACATTGCATTTATTTAAAGCGTTCACAAAATCCAGCCATTTGCCAATGTCAAGTTCCAAATCTACATTAAAGCCAAAACGAGACTCATCGTAGAAACCTGTTGTGTTTCTTCGCTCATAATCTACATAGTATGTTATGAGAGCCCCATTTACCGTCCTTGTCGCATTCATTCTAAGTATCGGAAGCGATTTTCTAGGAGAATAAAAAAATATATGACTTATTGAAAGCTCAAAATCGCTTATGGGGGCTCCAAATCTTTTTTCGTATTCTGATTTTAGCTTGGCTTCTAGCTTGGGTTTTCCATCTTTTATTATTTTTGCTACCATAGCATCCATTGTTTTTATAACATCGGACCAATCTTTCCAATATATCTGAAAAGCAAATACAAGTTCCTCTGAAGATAAAAATTGTATTTTTAACTCTCGATCTTCGCGACTAAGCTCGCTATAAGAACCAATATTTTTCTTTTCTTTGATTTTGCATTTGTGCAAGGCGTTTATAAAATCAAGCCATTCTCCAATATCAAGTTCTATTTCCAGCTCGTTTTTTCCATATTTTACAATTGCGCCTGTTGCCGTTCTTGTCGCTGATATTAATATTGGTGAGTAGGGATATGCCACTCTCGTTAGATATTTTATATTCGTTATTGAAAGCTCAAAATCGCTTATGGGAACTCCAAATTTTTTTTCATACTCGGCTTTCAATTTAGTCTCAAATTCGGTCTGTGCTTTTCTCGCTTTTTCTTGCTCAACTTCTTCTGCCTTTCTTGCATTCTCCAACTCAATTTCCTCCGCCTTTTTTTGGGCAAGCAGTTTGGCTTCTGCGCTTTCAGAGCAACTTAACAGCAACGGCAATGCAAACAGAATGGCTATGTAACTGGGCATTGTGGGTAATATAGCAATTTTCTAAATTATTCGCTCTTTTGGAAAAATTAAAAAAAAACGCCCCTCTTGCGAGGGAACGTTTTTTAAAGTTCTAAAAATTAGAAGTTTACAGAAAGATTTGCGCTGATAGAAATCGGGGTGTTGTCTTTGCCAACCCAGTCTTCGCCAATGCCAAAGCCTACGCCAACATCAACAGAGAGCATCTCGCTGATTTCAAATATTACGCCAACTTCTGGGAAAATGCCAATGCCTGGAGCATCAGCAGCGTCTTCTCCGTCAAATTTGGATTTGGTTAAGCCCATCTTGAAGTCAAGATCGACAAATGGTGTTACTGCGCCAAGAGAAAATTCTGCGCCTAAACCAAAGCCCAACTCCATAGGAGGAGTTACTTTGCTATCGCCGTTTTCCAAGCTGATTTTTGCACCGACTTCAGCTCCGATTTTAAACTGTTCGGAGAGGTTGGTTGAGTATTGCACGCCAGGCTGGAAGAAGGTGTAGTAGCCACCTTTATAATCTTCGCCGGAAAAGGGAATACCTACGTCAACAAAAACGCCAACACCCATAGGCAACCAGTAACGGACACCAATAACGGGCTGTCTCAAGCCAGTTGGGCCATCGTTTCCGTCATGGTCATTCATGACAGTGAACATTGGTTCAAACATAAGAGCAGCTTCCAAGCCTTCAATAATGCTGAAACGTGCGCCAAGATTGATGTTTAGTTCGCTTACTTTTTCTGCGGGCATCTCGTAAGTTACGCCAACTGTAGCCTCGCCTTTACCGGCGGGTTTTACTGGATATTTATCCCAAGCGGCGAACGTAGATACTGTGCAGAGAAGAGCGGCAGCTAAGACTTTTTTCATAAAACACTCCTTATTTAAGTTTTATGGGATAAAATTAGAAAAAAATTTCAAAATTGTCAAGTTTTTGTTAAAAAAAAGTTATAAAATGCTTAAAAAAGGGGATAAATTTCTAAATTCTTGCCATGATTGACGGGAAAACGAAGATTTTAGGGGTGTTTGGGAACCCTGTGGAGCACACAAAATCGCCTGCAATTCACAATGCATTGCTAAAAGATTGCGGCATAAATGCGGTTTATTTGCCTTTTCCAGCGGAAAAACAGGGTTTAAAAGATGCAATCGCAGGTTTTAGAGCAATGGGCTTTGCCGGTGCAAACGTTACAATACCATTCAAAGAACAGGTAATCCCTCTATTAGACCATGTTTCGCCCGTATCCAAAGCCACAGGCAGCGTAAACACCCTCTACTGGGAGCTCGATAAGCTCTGCGGAACAAGCACCGATGGCTTGGGAGCGCTGAGAAACCTGGAAGCCGCTGGTATAAGCATAAAAGGCAAAAATATAGCCATGCTCGGCAGCGGAGGCGCTGCAAAAGCTCTGGCGTATGCTTTTTTGGAAGAAGCTGGGGCTGCAAGCCTGAAAATCTATACCATAGAACCGGAACTCTGGAACTTGGAACTCAAAAACTTAAGCCTGCACGATTTCAATGATGCAAAAGAAAATATAGACTTGCTCGTAAACGCAACTCCGCTGGGAATGCACCCGAACATTGACCAAAGCCCTGTTGATAAATCCGTTTTGAAAAGCGATATGGCTGTTTTTGACATTGTTTACAACCCGCTCAAAACCAAGCTTTTGAAAGAAGCGGAAGAAGCTGGGTGCAAAACTATAAGCGGAATAGGAATGCTTATATATCAAGGCCTGGAAAGCTTCAAGCTATGGTTCCCCAATTCAAACCCAAACCCAGAACTCGTCTTTGAGGTGCTAAATGCCGGATAACATATATTTCACAGGATTTATGGCGAGCGGAAAAACCCGCATCGGAAAGCTGATGGCAACTCACCTCAAAAGGAATTACATAGACTCCGATGCTTATATAACAGAGCGCGCAAAAAAAACAATAGCGGAAATTTTTGAGCAAGACGGCGAAGCTAAGTTCAGAGAGCTGGAAAAAGAAGCTATAAAGGAAATCTCAAAAAAGAAAAACGCTGTGGTTTCCCTTGGCGGCGGTGCTATTACCCAAAGCGAAAACATACAGACTATCAGAGCGTCTGGCATATTGATTTGCATGAGAGCAAAGCCTGAAATTTTGTGCGAAAGAATTGGGCGGAACAATTTGCGGCCCTTGATGGCAGGTTTGGAGCCTGAGGCCAGGCTTGATAAAATAAACGCAATGCTCGCAGATCGTGAAAAATATTATGCCTTAGCGGATTTTAGCATTGACAGCAACGAAAGCCCCCCAGAGGAACGAGTTCTCCCGCAAATTATGGCGGCGCTCAAATTATGGGAGCATTTGGCTTGCAGGGTTGAGCTTTCTTCCGGTGAAAGCTACCCGATTTTCATCGGGAAAAATATTTTAAAGCATGTTCAGATATTGCTGAAAAAACTGAATCTTTTCCCTCAGAATGAAATACTCGTTTGCACGGATTCAAACATCGCTAAAAAGCAGAAAGAGAATTTGCAAATGCTCTGCAAAAAAACCGGTGAGAGCAAAAGCTTTATTTTCCCGGCGGGCGAGAATAGCAAACAATTGGAAGTGCTTAACAGCCTGTGGACTTTTATGCTTAAGAATCGCTATAGCCGCAAAAGCTGTCTTTTGCAGTTCAGCGGCGGCGTGGTAGGCGATATGGCTGGTTTTGCAGCGGCAACTTACCAGAGAGGAATTTCTTTTGTGCAAATTCCAACCTCGCTCTTGGCGATGGTGGATAGCAGCGTTGGCGGCAAGGTAGCGATTAACCACACGGAAGGCAAAAACATGATTGGCGCATTTTACCAGCCCAAAGCGGTGATGTGCGATTTGGCCGTTTTGAAAACTTTGCCCAAAGAGGAGTTTCGTGCCGGCCTTGCGGAGATTGTGAAATACGGAATTATATACGATTATGATTTTTTTCAGTGGCTGGAAAAGAATGCGGATGCGATTATAGAAAAGGATATGGCGGCTCTGAAATACATGGTCAAGCGTTCCTGCGAAATAAAGGCTGCCGTTGTGGGCGTGGACGAACACGAGCTTGGTCTCAGGGCGATTTTGAATTACGGTCACACTTTTGGGCATGCCATAGAAAAAATGACCAATTACAATAAATTTTCCCATGGCATAGCGGTGAGCCTTGGAATGAGAGTTGCAGGCAGGCTTTCCACAATAACGGGTCGCTGGACAGCAAAGGAAGAGCAGAGGCAAAACGAGCTTTTGACAAAATTCCGCATTCCAAAAACGTTAACCCAATGCAAAGTGGAACTTTCGCTTAAAGCGGTGTGGAATGCCATGGGTTCAGACAAAAAAGCTGAAAAGAAAACACGTTTTTATATTTTACCATTAAAGATAGGCGAAGTTGAAAAGACTTCCGATCCAACAAAAGAACAAGTATTGGAGGCGTTTAAAGCGGTGATTTAAAGTGGAGAGTGGAGAGTTGAGAGTTGAGAGTGAAAATAAAATAATCGTTGTGGAAAGGTCAAACTCTCCACTCTCCACTCTCAACTCTCAACTAATATTAATCTCAGCGTTATTCCTAGCGTCCTGCTCAGGTTACGAGCGTGAGAATTTTCGCATGGAGGTTGGCAGGGAATACGCTTTGAAAGACTGGCCGGATAGCGCTTATATAGATACTCTGGAACGATTTTTTTCCAAGGAATACGTTAGGGAACAAAAGCAAAAAGCTGAGATAAGCATGAATATGGGCAATAATACAATGAGCTTGCCCAAGAAAAATGAAAAGAAATCTGAGAAAGTTCCTGAAAAGAGAGTTCAAAGTGCGCCAAGCCAAAGCTCGGAGTCTTTTCCGGACAAGTTTTTCAACGCTTTGTACAATCTTTCTGGGAATCCGAGCAGTACTGAATATGGAAGGAAATACAAGGCAAAAGGCGGCGAGAATTTGGAAGCATTGCTTTTGAGAGTTTACGGTGCGCAGGCAAAAAGAGTTCCAAAAAATTTGTCTGAGAATATGATAAAAAGGTTAAATCCCGGCGTTGATTTCAGTTCTTTGAATGAAGGTGAAATGATTTTGCTGCCAAGCGTTAAATGATGCTTGCAATTTCTTTCATCGCTGCTTCAATATCTGCAAACGCTGCGTTTTCTCCCATGCCCTGAATCAAAAATTTGTCCAAAGGGGCATGCCTTTTTATTGCAGTGTCAACTTCGGGATCAGAACCTTTTGCATATGCGCCTATGTTTATCAAATCTTCGTTTTTGCGATAAATGGCAAGGCTTCGCAAAAGAGAGGCGGTTAGTTCTTTGAATTCCTTGTTTACAACGTCTGTACGGCAACGGCTTATGCTTGCTAAAATGTCTATGGCCGGATAATGATTTTTGTTCGCCAACGCTCGCGAAAGCACAATGTGCCCGTCCAAAATTGAACGAACAGCGTCTGCAATAGGATCTTCCAAATCGTCTCCGTCAACCAAAACAGTGTAAAGCCCGGTTATGCTTCCCTTATCGCTGTAACCGGCACGCTCAAACAACTTTGGCAAAAATGCAAAAACAGATGGAGTATAGCCCTTAGTTGCAGGCGGCTCGCCAACCGCCAAACCTATTTCTCGCTGCGCCATTGCCAAGCGGGTTGTGGAATCCATCAAGAAGAATACATCTTCGCCGGCATCTCTGAAATACTCCGCTATGGTCATCGCTAAAAAACTCGCCTTTAAGCGAACAAGAGCGGGCTGGTCGCTGGTCGCTACAATGACAACCGAGCGTTTTAATCCTTCCGGTCCCAAATCTTTTTCTATGAATTCCCGAACTTCCCTGCCACGCTCGCCAATCAAAGCTATCACATTTACTTTCGCAAGGCAATTCCTCGCTATCATGCCCATAGAAACGCTTTTTCCCACGCCTGAACCCGCAAAAATTCCCATTCTCTGCCCGCGCCCAATCGTTAAAAAGCCGTCTATGGCACGGAGCCCTGTGAACATGGGGTCTTTTATGCGATTTCTTTGCATGGCGGTTGGTGGAGTTGCGTAAATTGAGCGATGGGTTTCGCATTTCACTTCGCCAAGACCATCCAGAGGGTTTCCCAGACCGTCTAAAATCCTGCCCAAAAGCTGGTAGCCAACCGGAGCGGTTATGGTATCTCCTTTTGCCGCAACTATCATTCCGGGTCTTATGCCTTCAAGCGGGCCGAGCGGCATAATCAGAGTTCTGGTTTCCTTGAAACCAACTACTTCTGCATAGCAAACGATTTTTTCGTTTTGCTCAATTGTGCAAAACTCGCCAATGCCGGCATTCGGGCCTTCGCATTCGACTACCAAGCCTATGATTTTCACCACGCGTCCACGCACATTTGCAAGGCGAATGCGGGAAATCTCCTCTAGCTTATTCATACATCTCGTTTATTTCTTTTTCAAATTTCTTTTCAACGGCATTGCGGCGAAGCTTTAGCGTTGGCGTTAAAAGCCCGCTTTCCGGAGTAAGAGTTTCAAAAACCGCTTTCCACTTCTTAATCTTTTCCCACTCGCTCAGGCGTTTGTTCACGGAATCCACGTGTTTTTGCAACTCAGCGTTTATCCTGCGTGAGTTCAACGCCATTTCAGGGGCAAAATCCTCATCGCTCTTTTTCAATTTGCGCATGATTATATCTTTGTTCAAGAACAGAATAGCGGATGTGAATTTTCTCCCTTCTGCAAAAACCTGCGCGGCTTCTATAAATATACGCTGAGTAAGAGCCTGCTCTATTGGAATTGGGCTTACATATTTTCCCGTGCTCGTTTTGAACATCTCTTTTAAACGGCCTGTTATCCAAACAAAATTATCTGCGTCAATGCGGCCTTTGTCGCCTGTGCGGAAAAAGCCATCGTTGGTAAACGCTTCTTTGTTTAAGTCTGGTCTGTTGTAATATCCGCTGAACACGCTTGGCCCTTTAACTTGAATTTCGCCTTCTTGGGAGATTCTCACTTCCAGATTGCCCAAAGGTTTGCCAACGGAACCCATTCTTTTATTTGACGGGCATTCCGCAGAAATAACCGGAGATGTTTCCGTTAATCCATAGCCTTCGTAAAGCGCCAAACCTATATTTCTCAAAAATCTGTTAACCGAAACATTTAAAGCGGAGCTTCCAGAAACCATCAGATAAAAATTGTCGCCCAGAGCGGCGCGCATTTTTGAGTAAACAAGTTTATCCCAAATTGTATGCCGCAAACTCTTTTTCATGGGATCTGTATTTTTGGCTTTGTTAATGGCGTATTTAACCAGCCATCTTATGGGTATCGGTTTTTTGTTTGCGCCATCTATCAGCTTTTCGTAAAGCTTTTCAAGAATTCTCGGCACAACGGTCATAATTGACGGGCGAATTTCCGGCAAGTACTTGCCTACATTGTTTGGGGAGTCTGCAAAATAAATTGATAATCTGCAACTGGCAAAATAGCAAACTACCAATCGCTCGAATATATGCGCAATTGGCAAAATGCTCATGCACACATCGGTTAATTTAACCGGGAAAAATTCAGAGATTGCGCACATCTGCGAAACCATGTTTCCTTGAGTTAATGGAACTCCTTTTGGAGTTCCGGTTGATCCGCTTGTGTAGATAATTGAAAAGATTTCGTCGCTGGATATGTTCGCTACTCGTTCCGCATATATCTCCCGCTCGGCATCCGAGTCCTTATTTTTCCCTTTTTCTAAAAATTCATTCCATTCGGGTTGTTTAAAACTGATTAAATTATCGATGGATTTTACCAGCGGTTTAATTTGCTCCGAAAGATTTTCCCAGGCATCTATGGCTATAACTTTTACATCAGCGTCTTTAACCTGATATTCAAAATTTTTGGAAGATATGTTTGAAAACAGAGGGACTGTGTAGCCGCCGCATATTTGCGTTGCTATGTCAACCATAAGCCATTGCGGCGAACTTGGCGCAATTATTCCAACTCCAACCCCTTTGCCAACGCCCATTTCTCGCATGGCAAGAGCGAGATGGTAAATACTGCTTTGCAAATTGTCCGAATCGTAGCAAACCCATTCATCGTTTACGCGGTGAAAATGGCCTTTAAATCCCGGTTGTTTGAACGCTTGCAATAGCAAAGCTGGCAAAGAGCTGTCAGTTTTGAACATAATCCGTTGCATACCTCCTGGCAGTTTCCACAATGGTTTTCAATCCGAATGCAGTTGCGCCGTGTTCGGTGTATTTGTAGCCGTTCGCCGTGAAGTCAACGCCTGCAATATCCAAGTGTGCCCATTGCAAACCTTCTTTTACGAATTCCTTTAAGAACAGAGCGGCGGTTATGGCTCCCGGGCCATCGTCTGCTATGTTGCGAATATCTGCAATCTTGTCTTTTAATCCTGCAGCGTATTCTTCGTCCAGCGGCATTCTCCACCATTTTTCGCCGTTTTCCATTCCAGATTCAGTTATGGTAAGGGCAAATCCATCATTATTGCAGAATAGTCCTCCTATGGAAGAACCCAGAGCGCGTTTTATGGCTCCGGTCAAAGTTGCAATGTCTATGATGCGGGTTGCGCCAAGTTCTGCTGCCTCGCAGAGACCGTCTATCAAAACGAGCCTGCCTTCTGCATCGGTGTTTTCCACCATAACGGTTTTTCCGTTTTTCGCTTTGAATATATCTCCGGGAAGCATTGCGTTTTCTCCGGGTCTGTTTTCTGCCAAGCAGAGAATTGCATCGACTTTTATTGGCAGTTTAAGCTGTGCTATAATCTGAATTGCGGCCAGCACTATTGCCGCTCCAGACATATCGCATTTCATTTCATGCATTTTGTCCCCGGGCTTCAAGCTTATTCCGCCGGTGTCAAAAGTTATGCCTTTGCCTATGAGAGCCAAGCGAGTAGGGTTTAGATTTTGCTTTGGTTTGTAGCTGAGCGTGACCATTGCAGGTTCGTTTTTGCTGCCTCGCCCAACGGTTGGAATTCCATTGTAGCCGTCTTTTTCCAGTTCTTTGGTTTTGCGTATTTTTATGGCAAGCCCGCATTTCTGAGCTACGCCTTGAGCTACGCTTGTCATGATTGCGGGAGTCATGGATGCGCCGGGTTCATTGATTAAATTTTTAGCCAAGTCTATTCCAGAGAACATGATTTGAAGCGTATTTCCGTCAATCTCCATATCGTCTGTGAACAAGTATTCAACTTCTGCTTTTTTGTTTTTTTTGCTTTTGTATTTGTCAAAGGAGTAGCTTGCATGGCAAAGTCCGTGCAAAATAGCGTTTCTCTTTTTTTCGGAATCGTTTTTCAGCGATGGTATGAGCAAGGTTTTAACGGAATTGCTTTCTGCCCATTTTGCCAAGCGGTAACCTGCCATGCGCAGGTGGTCCAAAGCGTCCAAGCCAATTTCTTTGCCTGTATCCACAAACAGAACGGGGTGCGAATATTCGTTATCAATTCGTATTATGCGAAGCGCTTCGGATTCATGCAGAACTTGCTCTGAGTCTTCCACGAATTTCAGAATTTCTTTGGCATCGCCATTGGTCAAGGCTTCTTTTTTGCGTTTATTGTATAAAAACACAAAAACAGGCCCATCTCCCCACCAGCCGCTATGTCCATTTTTATTTGATTCAGAGGTATTTTTTTTCATGAGGTTAAATATAGAAATTCTATCTTCTACCCAATGCCCATCATCCTTTTAATCTTCCTCGCAGCGCCGCTCTTTGCTGGAATTTTCGGCGAAAACCGCTATGCATCGCTTTCGCAAAACGGAGGAATGCAGGGAAACCCGGCGGGGCTTGGCGCTTTTGGAAGCCCAGGCTCTATTTTCAGCTACGAACAGAACAGCAAACTTGACAATTTTTTGCTTGGACTTTGGGGCAAAGGCTTTGGAGCGGCTTTTGACTGGACAACAGGACCTGATGGATACGATAGAAGCCAGTGGTCTTTTGTGGACAACGAATATAATTCGAGCCGTTCGTTTTTTTGGGGCAACAGACTTTCTGCAGCCAGAATTTCGGATAAAAACGGCACTTCTTTCTCCTATTCCCCAGGCTTTATTATTCGACCCGTTTCCATGTTCTCTCTCGGTTTTTGGAGCGAGCATCTGGCGCAGCACGGTTTTTATCAAACAAGAGTGCAAAACGCCGGGCTTTCAATAAGACCTGTAAACGGAATAACCGCGAGCTGGAATGCGAAATTCAAAAAGTATAAGCATTTGAAAAAATTCGCTTCGCAAACAGAGCAAAATTTGTTGCTTGAATTCAATTCTTTTGACTGGACGCTCGGAATGGAATTCCCGCTGGTGGAACCGGACAACAACGGACAATTTGGAGTTTCGCTTTCCTTTGGTCTAGGCTCGCATCTAAACTTTGCAGTCAGCGGCTCGGCAAACGATTGGGATTCGGATTTGGATTTCAAGAAAATGAGCGTGATCTGGCACTCCGCATTAAATCAGGGAGCGCTGGACGGCGTGAAGATGGTGCGCATTCCGCTTGGCAGCATAAGCGAAAAAAATAGCGGATGGAGCCTGCTCGGCAAGCAGGAAGACGATTTGGAAACCCTGCAAAACACATTTTCGTTGCTTGAAAAATCAAGCGCAAGAGCCATAGTCTTTGATTTCTCAAATTACAGCGGCGGGCTCAGCATTTCGCAGGAAATTCGCAGGGGAATTTATTCCTTGAGAAAAAGAGGCAAAAAAGTTGCAGCTTATACAAATAGCTATAAGCCTTCTATTATATATGCCGCTTCTGCAGCAGAAAAAGTAATTCTGCAACCATCGGCTTTCGTGGATTTTAAAGGGCTTTCAAGCGAGATTTTGTATTACAAGGGTTTATTTGACTGGATTGGTATAAGGGTTGACATGGTTAGGTATGGAAGATACAAGTCTGCAATGGAGCCTTATACTTTGGACAGCATGAGCAGGGAAGCCAGAGAGAATTTGCAGGAAGTTTTAGGCGGATGGTGGAGCGTGGTAAGAGATTCTATTGCCGCTTCAAGAAATCTTTCTCCGGAATTTTTGGATAGCATTGCAAATAATCCAAGAGTCACAGCCGGCTTTGCAAAGAAAAACGGCTTGGCAGATACAACTCTCTATCTGGAAGAAGCTCCTAAATACATTTCCAAGGTATTGCTCGGCAAAGAAAACAAAGATGCGTATTTTGAAGATTGGTATCTTACCGCAGAAAAACTGCTTTCTAAATCCTGGCAACCGAGGACAAAAATCGCTGTACTCAACATTGATGGCATGATAGTTAGCGGCTATGGTTCAAACGACCCGCTGTTTGGAAAAAACGTTACCGGAGTTGGCGACATAATAGAAACCATAAACAATGCTATATATTCCAGCGAATACGAAGCCCTGATTTTGCGCATAAATTCTCCGGGCGGCTCGGCAGTGGCATCCGACGAGCTTTGGCATGCTCTTAAAACGCTTAAAGACAGCGGAATGCCAATAATCGCAAGCGTTGGCGACATGGCGGCAAGCGGAGCGTATTACGCAGCGTGCGCAGCAGACAAGATTGTGGCAGAAGCGGGCAGCATTGTGGGGAGCATTGGAATTTACGGAGGCAAAGCGGATTTGAGCGGTTTGCTTTCAAAACTGAAAATAAGAAGCGAGGTGGTTAAAACTCACGAAAGCGCAAATTCAAGAAGCATGTACAGCGGATTTTCGGAAAGCGAGATTCAGGCTCTTCAAGAATATATGGACGAATTCTATTCCCGCTTCACGGATGTTGTCGCTCAGGGCAGGGGCATGGAAAAGAAACAGGTGTTTCCGCTGGGCGGCGGAAAAATATTCATTGGAATGGACGCGGTTAGCAACGGCTTGGTGGACGAAGTTGGCGGTATTGAGCATGCAATTGAATTGGCAAAGGAGAGCGCCGGCATAAGAAAAGGCGCAAGAGTGGAAGTTGAGCATATAAATAATTTAGGCTATTCGTTTGCAAACAGAATATCTGCAATGGCAAAAGGCGAGAGGCTTATATATCCATGGATGCAGACTTTGGAGAGAATGCAGGTATGGGCAATATACTTAGAATAGCTGCCATAATTCCAATTGCTTTTCTTATAAATGCGGCTTTCTTTTTGGCCGTTCCCATTATAAATGCTCTTTTTTTTTCTAAGGAATATATAAAAGACGAAAAGGATAAAATAGTCCCTCGCGATATTGAAATTTTGGTTCAGGAACCCAGAAAGGAAATTCAGCAAAGAACAATAAGGGAAATTCCCAGGAGCGCCAATCAGTTTAAGCCAAATCAGGCGCAGAGCAGTTTGACCAAGGGCATAAAGGGATTTTCCATGGATTTATCGTTGGCTGGCGCAGGCGAGAGCGGAGTTTCGATTGGCGGCGGCGGAATTGAGAACACAATTTTCAACGCAGAAGATGTTGAAGTTGAGGCGAAGGTGCTAAAGGAAGTTTTTGCGCAATATCCTCCGCAGGCAAAGAGGCGCGGAGTTTCCGGTTTTGTGAAAGTCTATATGGTTATAGACAGAAGCGGAAATGTATCAGAAGCATTCGCAACGGTAGTTGATCCGCCGGGCTTTGGTTTTGACACGGAAGCTTTGGCGGCGGTTAGGCAATACAAGTTTTCTCCAGCTCTGGTTGGAGGCGTGCCCGTTCAGCAGAGGTTTACCAAAGAGTTTAGATTTGTGCCGTGAAATTGCTATATTACCTCCCTATGTTATATATCCCCTGTAACTCTTGCTTTAAAAAAATAGCTTTTTCGGCTTTAATTTTCTTGATTTCTGCGGTTTTTGCGCAGGAAGGCATAAAATTTCAAGTGCCTTTGGATGAGAAAGGCGAGCTTATAATCGAGGCTCTGCCTCAAAAACTTGATACTGTGCAAAAACTCGGCGTTACGGGTAACCGACCGCTCAATTTGGCATTGCTTTCTGCAAAAGACACCGCAAGCTTTGAAACATACTCCAATAGGATTGCCCTTTTGCAAGACAGCATTTCTGCTATGTATAAAGCCATAGAGATTGTAAAAAAGAATACTGCGTCTTATATGCCTGTGCTTGAGCCTAGAGGCGAATTTGAAAAACAGATGGAATACGATGCTCGCCAAGCGGCATGGGACAAGGAATATTTCGACAGAACAGAGCGCGATACCAGATCGCTTGCCTTGCGTTTGGACGAGCTTGAAAAAGCAAAGAAAAAGGTTGAGGGGCATCAAACTTCAATGTATAGTTCAGTTAGCATTAAGTCTAGCCCAGCGGCAGCTTCGGTATGGGTTGGCAAAGAAGAAATTGGCATAACTCCAGTAGATTACAATTATCTTATTCCGGGCCCGGTGACAATCAGCTTTGCAAAAAAAGGCTACAACCGCTGGGATACAACGCTGCAAGCTATTCCTGGGGCTAAGTTCAAAATTAACGTGGAACTGGATGAAAAGAGCATATTTAGCGAGAGAGACGAGATCAACTTTGTCAGGTTTTTGAGCAATGATGCTACGGTTGAAGTCTATGAGCAGCGGATAAGAACTATTGAAACCCGCAAGATTCAGGTCGATGGAGAAATGAGGACAATTCTGGAAACTTTTGCCAATAGCTATCCTGCGCTTGAGCCTCAAAGGATTGGAGAATCTCCAAGCGACTTCAATAAGAGGCGCGAAGTTTGGTCTCAGGAAGGCTTGCGTCAAGCTGGGTTGCTTAAGGAAAAACATGAGATTTACAAGAATAAACTTGATCGATCCATTGCCGTGCTGAACGATTATATTTTAGCGGCGCAAAGCGTAGTTATGAGCGAGCCTTCGCCTAGCGCAAAAGTGGAACTTGGCGCTTACGATGCAGACAAAGAGCAGTTCGAGCTTGTGGCTCAAAATGCTGTTGGAGCTTCTCCATTTTATTTTAGCGGCAGGATTGGCGTTCCGAGAGATACGGCGAAATCGATTGATCGCGCTTCTCCGAATTTTGCCGTGAATTTGCAGTATATAAGTTATCCATTTAGAATGAATTCTCAGGATGTGAATTTGGCTATGTCCAAGTTGCAGCTTTCCAGAAATGGTTTGAATTATAGAATTGACGGTTCTTTTGGCGAGCTGGAACCGTATAAATCGGCAGCGAATTATGAGAAGTGGAAGCTTCGCGCAGATTCCATTTTGAGCGGCAAATTGAAGCCTCAGGGTTTGGATTATGCTTATGCCATGAACAAGCAGGCGGCAAAGAAAGCAAGCGAAAGCGATAATGTTGGTATTAGCTGGCGCAGTTGGACGAGAATTTTTGTTTTTGCGGCTGCGGCAAGTTTGGGAGCCGGGGCTGTGGTTAAGCATATTGAAGCGGGAAAGAGTTTGGATGATATTGATAAATTGAAAGGTTCTCCTCCTCTCGGCAATGCTGGTCAGGGCGATGTGGAGAAATGGAAAAACGAATATAATTCCAGCAAGAGATCGGTTGAAAGGAATGAATTGCAGCGCAATGCTTTTGGCGTAGTGTCTGTTGGTTGTATTTTGATTGGAGCTCTTACAATTGTCTTTTAGGAGAGATTTATGAAAAAAACTTTGGCAATTTTGGCAATACTTGCGCTTTTGTTTTCCTGCTCTACAGATTTAAAGGGTGCGGAAGAAGCTTTGAAGGAAGCGCAGGAGAATATGGAGGCGCGGCTGAGCGGTTCTTCTGTCAGTAGCAGTTCTAATCTACTTAGTGGCGAAGTGTTTTGCCAAATAGGTGGTTTTTGCGAGCTAATGGATGCAGTTACATGTGATATGGCAAATGGCATTTCTGTACAGTTTTGCCCTGGTTCCAGCAGCAGCAATGCAAGTTCGCCGTCTAACAGTTCAAGTTCTGTAGGGATGGGTGGCTGCATATTTGCAGGCTCTTGCTATACTGATAGAGAGATGCTTGCGGATTGCTGGGGAGAGCTTGTGCCGCAATGTCCCGGTACTTCTTCGCCTTCAGTTCAATCTTCTTCCTCTTCATCGTCATCATCGTCATCATCGTCATCATCATCATCATCATCTTCTTCTTCTTCCAACATTGTTGTTGCATCATCTAGCAGCAATGCTGGCGGTTTGCCGCCTGGCACTGGTTTTTGCCAGATAGGAAGTACTTGCACGGATTTAGCTGCGGGTACATGCGAAATGGCGGGTGGTACGCTGGTAGGAGCTTGCAATCTTGCTTGCAGCATGACTGCTACAACGGGTTCTTATGGGGTTGAGATAACGCCCAAGCCTGTTGTCATGTGCAATGGCTATGAAGTTTCTGTTACTTCCTGGACAGGTTTAACTCCAATGACATCTGGAACAGTGGAAGTGAGAGCCACAGCCAGTTGCGGCGGGCAAAAAACTGCAAGCTGCGGAACGGTGAATGTGAGTGAGCCGCCTATACCGACAACGGTGTTTAGCGAAAATTTTGATGGATCTTATAGCTGGAATAATATGAAACTTTCTTCTGGCGAAGATTACTGGACTGTAGGTACTACTACTTATTATTCAGGTTCAAGAGCGGCGTATATAATAAGTGATTCTTATGGTTATCACGTTCATGGCGGTTCGGCTAGTTTTTATAAACTAATTGATTTTCCCACTTCTTCTTCAGATTTTACGCTTTCTTTTTACTGGAGAAATAATGGTACTTCATCTTCTAATATGAAAGTATATTTAACTCCAACGGCAACTATTTCGCCTTCTAGTTCTTATTTGGTAGGAAATAGTTCTGGATATTATGGAAACAATTCTTGGACTAAGGCAACTATAACTTTGCCAGCAGCAACTTATAGCGGGGTATCAACATATTTGCTATTCAATTGGCAGAATTCTTATAGTGGTTGTCTTGAATATCCAATAGCCATAGACAATATTGAAATAATACGATAGAGGAGTGTATGAAATTATTATTTAAAAACTTCGTTATGCTTGCATTGCTACTGTTAATGCACAGCAATTCGTTTGCGCAGATATGCAGAGGAAAAACGGTTTATCTTCAATTGCCTTTGGAAGGTTGGAGCAGGACTTCCATAAATATTTTATGGGAAGGAAATATAAGAACGGTAACAGCCACGCTGCAGGGCAATTATTCTGTATTTACTTTTCCGTCTCTTCCAAATGATGATGGCTACGTTAACAAAATGTTCTTCTTCTCAATGAAGAACGGTCCTGACATTGATATGAACAACAGATGGATAGCATCAGGCCCACGTTACGACATAGCTACGAATGCAAGGCCTTCGGATGCTCAAGGAATTTCCTGCAGTAATTTCACAAGCAGTCCAGTTTACATCTACCCGGATCCCTATAACCCCACTCAGACTATTGTCAGTATTGAACCGCCAAATTCCTACACTCTTTACTTGCTCCCTCCTGCAACAAAGATGTATATAGAAAACGGTCCTTACATAATGTCTATGAGTACAATGGCAAAAACGCAAATGAGTGTAGATCCAACTAGGTGCGGTTGGTATAAATATACCTGGTTCAATGTACCGGTTCCGGAACAAGTTATTATAGGGGCAGGCTCTTCTCTGCACGAACCTATCAGCGGCATAATCGCTCTAGCAGATAAGTTCGGTGACACTCCAGGCGATAAATTCTTTATAGCCGATGACGGACCAAACGGCTGGTACGCAACCGACCTCGGCAGACAGGGAGTATGCTCATACAATTTTGCGGCATTGATTTACGACACGGACAAATCGGTAAACCCAAGCTTTACGGAAAGTGCTGATGATATTGGATGCGGCTCTAATGTATGGAGTGGCAACTTTGGGTCTGGAATAGTTAAAGGCATGGTTAAACCAACATTAAATGCCGAGACTAGAAAAATAGAATGCAATAACTGCACTACCGGATGCGGCACTTTCAAAAGCGTAGCCGACTTCAACAATGCTTTTGACCCCAACAGCAATACCAACGTAGTACTCTGCTACGATATGCCATTTACCCGTACTGCCAATGGCTTATGGGAATATGACAGCGACAAAATGAAAAATCATAGCGGTCAAACAGTTGGCGGTTTTTTCCCAGAAGTTTTGCAAAGCAGAGTGATTTCTGGAGCCGATTACAACCAGTGCCAAAATTGCGATAGAAAATACAAGGCAGAAAGTTTCGTAAATCTTGCTTCATCTATAAATATCTCGTGTTTCGAACGTGGGTTGACCACAAATGCATCTGGCGGCTGCGGAGCTGCTTATGGACAGGGAGCATTCTCTCACGGCGATAATCCGTTGGATACATGGGGGGCCACGCCTAGCGGTAGCGTAAGCTGGAGTGATACATGGCGCAATCAGCAGATTAATTTATGGGGCGGCACCAACACTGGAGCCAATGCCACGGCAAATCAGCACTTCTGCTTTGAAAGCCATGCCGAATTTACATACGAAAAAGGACAGGAATTCTTCTTCAGAGGCGATGACGATATATGGGTATATATGAACAATCAGCTTGTGGTTGATCTGGGCGGCGTAAAATTGGCCGCTCCCGGCTATGTCAATTTGGACAGTCTCGGTTTGGTAGAAGGCGAAAAATATCCCATAGACATATTCTTCTGCGACCGCCGCACAACCATGAGCAACGTGCGCATAGCAACAAGCATGTATATGGGGCAATCAACTTCAGACGGCGTAGGATTGTATCTGACAGAAGACTATGAAGTTTGCCTGCAAGAAGCTGCAAATACATGCGCAGCGCTGGTGTCTGGAGGAACAGACCCGATTTGCGGCGCAGAACTCGCTCCAAGGCTTTCTTACAAACTCATCGTACCTGGATGGGGCGAAGTACCGCTTAACGCAAGCAATGAAAACTGCATGGAAATATCTGAACGCTTCTTGATATGCTATGGCGGAATAGTACTCAACAACGGCGTGGCAAGAGTAAATGCCCCTGCCATAACAGAAAGTTATCTGGTAGAACATGGATTCCAGCTTCATGCGATGGTTGCCGGATACCAATCATTCAATATATCAAATGCTGAACCTGGCAAACAGCCATCTTCCATAACCAAAGCTCCGAGAATATTCAAAAAACAAGACCCAGTGTATTATAGCATAAAAGGCGAACCATTGGGAAAACAAAAGCCGAAAAAAGCTGGTGTTTACATAGTTCGCCAAAACGGAACAAGCAAACTGATAGTGGAGAAATAAAATGCAAAAAACTGTTAGCCTAGCATTGCTAATCCTCGCCTCCTTAGCCTTCTCGCAAGAAACCGTCGAGGCTTATACAAAACAAATCACGCTCGTGCAAGACAGCATTGCCGCTACGCATAAAGCAATAGAGAACGTGAAAAAGAATACGGCGTCTTCCATGATCCTTCAGCCCAAAGGCGAATTTGAAAAGCAACCTGAATTCGATGCCCGCAAAGCCAAATGGGAAAAAGACGTTGCAGACAAAATAGAGCAAGACCTTAAACCGCTAAACTTGCGCATTGCGGAATTGGAAAAAACAAAAAAAACGCTGGAAGAAAAAAAAGCATCGCTCTATAGCTCGGTGGATATAAAAACCAGCCCAGCTGCCGCTTCAATATGGCTGGGCAAAGACGAAATAGGTGCAAGTCCTGCCGAATACAAGCTTTTGATTCCGGGCACCGTGAGAATCCATGTTCGGAAAGAAGGCTACAACCCTTGGGATACGACATTTGTAGCCGCTCCAGGAGCTAAATACAAGATAAACGTAACGCTCGAAGAAAAGAGCATTTTTAGCACGGAAAATGAAATAGACTTTGACCGTTTTTTAAGACAAGACGCTACGATTGAAGGCTATAGATCAAGAATAGCAACCGTTGAAGCTCGCAAAATTCAAGTGGATGAAGAAATGAAGATAATTTGGGCGGAATTTCCCGATACCTATCCTACGCTTGCCCCTCAGAAACCGGACGAAACTCCTGCTGCTTTCAAAAACAGGCATGATATGTGGCAAAGAGAAGGCATGCGTCAACTTGTGGAACTTCAAAAAAAACAAGTAGCCTATAAGCAAAAACTTGACCGTACCATTGCCGTGCTTAACGATTACATTGTAACCGTGCAAAGCGCAGTTATGAGCAGTCAGGCGTTTGACGCAAAAATAGAACTTGGATCTTATGACGCAGATAAAGAGCAGTTCGAAATTGCAGTTCAAGACAGCGCAAGCGGGAAATCACCGTTTTATTTTAAGGGCAGTATTGGCGTTCCAAGAGACACGGCGAAGGGGATAAACCGTTCTGCGCCTGGTTTTGCCGTGTTTTTGCAGTTTATCAATTATCCGTTTGAAAATGTAAATTTGGCTATGTCCAATTTGCAACTTTCAAAAAATGGCATGAATTTTAAAATAGACGGATCTTTCAGCGAACTTGAACAATACAAATTGAAAGATGGCTATGCAGAGTGGAAGCTTCGCGCAGATTCTCTTTTGAGCGGAGCGTTGAAACCTCAAGGTTTGGATTATGCTTATGTTATGGGCAAAAAAGCGGCAGCGGCAGCAGTGGCAGAATTTGAACAAGAAAAAGAAGTCGAAAGCAGTTCTGGGCTTGGCTGGCGCGGTTGGACCAGAATTCTCACTTTTACTGCAGCGGCAGCCTGTGGCGGAGTATCTTTGTATAAGCATTCGGAGATGAGAAATACGGATTATTATGCCAATAATGATTTGCATAAGACAAGAAAGCTGCACCGCAATATTTACACATCTGCAGCTGGCGTATTTGCTTTAGGCGGAATTTTGACATTTGTTTTTTAGCTTTGACGTATTGGTAATAGGCGGCGGTCACGCTGGGATAGAAGCCGCAAATGCGGCGCAAAAGCTCGGCATGAAAACCGCATTGATGGTTTTGGATAAAAAAAGCATAGGACGCATGAGCTGCAACCCGGCAATAGGCGGCGTTGGCAAGGGGCAAATGGTGCGCGACATAGACGCTATGGGCGGCCTGATGGGAGTCTTAGCAGACAAAGCCGGCATAATGTTTCGCACATTGAATTCAAGCAAAGGACCGGCGGTATGGGGCAATCGTGCCCAGTGCGATATGGATTTATACAGTGAATTAGCGCAGAAAATATTAAATGTGGAAATAATTGAAGGCGAAGCGACGTCGTTAGCCCGAACGGGCGGGCATTGGCAAGTAGAGACGGATAATTATCCGTCTCTAATCTGCCAATCCATAATAATTGCCACCGGCACATTTTTAAATTCAAAAATGTTCACAGGCATGGACACGGTCACAATTGGCGGCAGAATAAATGAACCAAGTTCCGATCATCTGCCCCTATCGCTCAGCAATTTGGGCATAAAAACACGTCGCTTAAAAACCGGAACGCCCAGCCGCATAGACCCTGCAAGCGTTGACTTTTCCAAATGCGAAGAGCAAACAGGAGACGCGACACCCTGGACATTCAGCAGCAAAACCAATGCAGCGGATTTATGCAACACCGCAAAATGCTACTTAACCAGAACCACAAAAGAAACGCACAGAATTTTGGAAGCGGCTTTTGAAAGAAGCCCGCTTTTCACAGGAAAAATCCAGGGTCCAGGCCCGCGCTATTGCCCAAGCATAGAAGACAAAATAAAACGCTTTGCAGACAAAGACAGTCACCAGCTTTTTTTGGAACCAGAAACGCTCAATGCGAGCAGAATGTATGTAAATGGTTTCAGTTCCAGTTTGCCGGAAGAAGTGCAAATAGAAGCTATGCGCACAATACCGGGCTTGGAAAATGCAAAAGTTTTGCAAATAGGTTACGCTGTAGAATACGATGCTATAGACGCTACCGAACTGCACCAGACTCTTGAATGCAAAAAGTTCCCAGGCTTGTATTTTGCAGGGCAAGTATGCGGAACAAGCGGCTACGAAGAAGCTGCCGCTCAGGGAATAATCGCCGGCATAAACGCTGCGCTCAAAATAAAAGGCGAACCTCCTTTTATACTTTCTCGCGCAGATAGCTATATTGGAGTGTTGATAGACGATATAACGACTAGGGAGTGGAATGAGCCATACAGAATGTTCACAAGCCGCGCAGAATATCGCTTGTTTTTGCGCTCGGACAATTCCGAAGCGAGGCTTTGCGAAAAAGCGCATAGAATTGGGATGCTGACAAAAGAAGAATGGCAAAGCTATGAGCAGGAAAAGAGCAGGGTAGCGGAGGCTAGAAAATTTCTGAGCGAGAATTCTGGAGTTCCGGAGCAAATAGCGCCGATTTTAGCGGAGAGCGGTCAAGCTTTGGTTACGGAGCGAACAAAATGGCTGACCATTTTAAAGCGTCCGGGCATAAAAGCGGAAGATTTTTTTGCAACGGCTTGCCCGCAAATTCCATTAACGAGAAAAGAGAAGTGGCATATACTTTCAGAAGAGCTTTACAGCGGATTTTTCATCCGTGCCGCAGAGGAAATAGCAAATCAGCAAAAAATGGCAAACTTCAAGATTCCGCTGGATTTTGATTACAACAAAATAACAGCCTTGAGCATAGAAGCTCGCCAGAAATTAAGCGCAGCGCAGCCGCTCACTTTGGGAGCAGCGGTGAAGGTTGCTGGTGTTAGAGCTGGGGATGCAGCGGTGCTCAGAAGAATTTTGCCAAGTTAAATTGTTCTGTGAGTTTCAACTCCTTCTACATAAATTGCGCTGAGCGGCCTTGATGGGCAAAGATGCTCGCACGCTCCGCAGCCTATGCAACGATTTTCATCGATAACCAGAATTTTCCCTTCCGTGTTCTGTATTGCATTTGTAGGGCATTTGCGAATGCACAAGTCGCACTCCGCAACGCAAAGTTCTTTTTTCCAGACTGCACAGCCTATTTGTATTGAGGATTTCTCTGCCACGGTGATTGGGCGTATCGCTCCGGTGGGGCAGACTTGCGAGCATTTTACGCATTCCGGGCGGCAATAGCCACGCTCAAAAGATATGGTTGGTTTTGTGGCTTTGTGGGGGCTCAATAACTGATTTGAACAAACAGTTGTGCAAAGTTGGCAACCGGTGCAGTGATCGTGGAAGCTTCGGAAATTGTCAGCGCCTGGAGGAATTATAGGCTTTGAGCGTTTCGGTTTTTCCTTGTCTTCTATTTTGGCAAGACCGCCGTCAAATTGATGTGCAGTGGCTTTGGATACTAGCAAAGCGGCACCTATAAAAAGATTGCGACGTGCCAAGCCTTCTTCTGTCGGTTTCTCAGGCAATTTAGCCAAAGAATATTTTATAGCGCCTCTCGGGCAAACCGTTTTGCAATTAAAGCAAGTAACGCATCGCAAATAATCTATCTCCTTGCGAGTCGTGTTTATGCAAGAAGTTTTGCAATGCTTTGTGCATATGCCGCAGTGCGTACATTTTTCTTTGTCTATGCGCATTTTCATAACGGAGAATTTTGCGAGCAAACTCAGAAATGCTCCAACAGGGCAAACAGTGTTGCAGTAGCCACGCCCGGTTTTCCACGCAGAAAAACCCACCGCAAAGAAAGTCAATATCGCAATTCCCAGCACGCTTGCGCTTTTCATCCATACATCCACGGAATAAAATGCATAGCTATCCGCTCGCTCCGCAAAATATGCCAGCAGATTATTTGCGCATAAATAAATTGGTCTAAGAAGTTGCGATGCAATTCGCCCATAAGAACTGTATGGTTCCAGCAATGTGATGAGCGGAGTAAATGGAAATGCCGCAAGCAAAACATAGCGCAAAATTATCAATCCTTTGCGTGGAACGCGATAAGAAAAACGCTTTCGCAAAAATATGTCTTGAAAAATTCCGAGAGGGCAAATTACCGAGCAATAAATGCGCCCAAAAAGCAATGTAAGCAATATTATGCCCAAAGAAGCAACGCTCGTGGCAAGAATAGCCGGAACAAGCTGAACTTTGGCGCACCATCCCAGATAAGTGTGCACCGTTCCCGTAAAATCAAGGAAGAGCAGCGTTATGGCAATCATAAAAAACGCGGCAGAAGCTATGCGAATTTTTCTCATCATACATCCACCTTTAGTTTTTCAACAAATGCATCAATGCGTTGCATTTCCTGCGGTATATTAATTCTCTGCGGGCAATCTTTTATGCAAAGCTGGCAACCTGTGCATCTGCTCGCTTGGCGCAAGGGAGAAACTTTTCTGTCCATTCCAATCAGGAATGCACGGCGAGCTCTGCGGTAATCCGGATCTTGCTTATTGTCCGGGAAGTTGCCTTCGTTCAGGCTGCGGTTGAAGTGCGTGATTATTTCCGGAATGTCCAGGCCGTAAGGGCAGGGCATGCAGTATTGGCAGGTTGTGCAGTTTATGTTGCGATATTCAAGCGCAATTTCTGCAACCTTGTTCAGCATTGCGTAGTCTTTTTCTGTTAATGGAACAAGCGGCGAGTATGTGCGTATATTGTCTTGCAGATGTTCCATAAAAGTCATGCCGCTCAGAACTGTGAACACATTGGGCAAGCTTCCCGCAAAGCGAAATGCCCAAGAAGCGGCACTGGCATTCGGTTCAGCTTCCAACATCATGGCTCTCGCTTTGTAGTGCGGCATTGCCAAGCGTCCGCCCAAAAGCGGTTCCATTATCATCGCCGGCACATTCTTTTCCGCAAGAATCTCGTATTGCCGCCGAGCGTTCATGGTTGTGCGCCCAATCACATTCTCCCAATCGAGATAATTCACCTGTATCAGCACAAAATCCCATTCGTACTCAGACATCATATATTCAAAAAAATCGCCGTCTCCGTGAAACGACCAGCCCAGTTGGCGTATTCGCCCAGCCTCTCGTTCTTTCATCATAAAATCCAGAATTCCGTTATCCAGATATCGTTCTTTGAAAGTCTGCATATTGCCAACCGAATGAACCAAATAATGGTCTATGTAATCCGTTTGCAAATCTTCAAACTGCTTGCGATACATTTTGAGCGACTCTTCGCGAGTCTTCTGCGTATGGTTAGACATCTTTGTGGAGATGAAATATTTGCTGCGCGGATGGCGGCTCAGAGCTATGCCCGTAGCCTTTTCCGAAAAGCCTTTGCAGTATCTCGGCGAAGTATCAAAGAGATTTACGCCGTGAGCAAGAGCGAAGTCCACAGACTGGTTGATCGCTTCCTGGTCAAGGTCATTATCGTCCGAGAGCGATTCTCTGCGTGCTCTGGCTATTCTCGGGTATCTCATGCAGCCATATCCCAAAAGCGATATGTTGTTGCCGAGCTTGTCTTTGCGATAAGTCATTTTATCGCTTGGTACTTCTGCCTTAGCCACAGAAGAATTCTCCTGTTTGCATCCGTTCAAAGCAGTAAGCGCGGCTCCGGCACCTACTAATTTGATAAATTTGCGACGATCCATTACACCTCTCTAACCATGATTTTTGGATTTCTGATATGATTATAAGTTCCTTTTCTAGATTTTGGCAGATCGTTTATATTGCCGTTTTTAAAGCCCAGTGTATAGAACCAATCGGATGCCTGGGTGGTTAAGAGGAATATTTTTTTCGCTTTTTGCTTTTTCGCTTTTTCAATTAAAAAGTTTACAACCGCTTCGCCAATACCTGCATCTATGTAATTTGCGCCAACAGCAATCGCAGCAATTTCAAAGCTCTTATTTTCAAAAGCGTGCAATGCGCCGCAAGCATGAATGGCATTGTCCACAGCGTACACCACGTAATCTCCGAGCTTTGCCTCAATATCTTCCTGGTTTCTGGAAATCAGAAGCTTGCGTTCAACATAGCTCTGCATAATGCGGAGCATATCGGGAATATCTTCAATGGTAGCGGGCCGCAAATTCCAGTATTCGTTAGCGTAAACCATTGTTCCGCTGCCACGGCTGGAGAACACTTCTTGCAAAATGCTGGCTGCAATGCCGGAGAGCCAATGAACTCGCTTTACTCCATAGCGGCAGGCTCTGATTGCGTTTTCCAGATATTCTCGCTGGGCAAATGGGAGCTTTTTGTTTTTTTTCAGAATTGCCGCAGCCTGGTTTATGTCCAGAGCGGAATTCAATCCATTTTCTTCGCTTATAAAGAACAGTTTCCCTACCGAGAAGTAGTGGCTGAATTCGGTAGCGAGTTCCGTGCTTGAAATGTTATATGCGTGTCCCAGTTTGTTCCAGCCAATAGGCGGCAAAATTGGGATAAATCCTTCGTGCAAAAGTTTTTCTATAATGCCTTTTTCAATGCGCTCTATTTTGCCTGTGCGCATATAGTCAACGCCGTTCACAACGCCCATGCTCCGAGCCTGCACCCAGTTCCCCTGAATGCCATTGATTCCGTTTGCAGTTAAATGCGAAAGTATGCGCTGCGCCGCTCCGAGCGAAGCTTGCTCTGCCAGAGGCTGAGCTTCTTCCGAGGTCAGTCTTATTCCGTCTTTGAACTCGGATTCCAGCCCATAAGCTGCGAGCTGGCGGTCTATGCTTTTTCTTGTGCCAGGTACTATTATTATTTTTATGCCAATTTTGTGCAGTTCGGCGATGTCTCTTGCGAGCACCGGGAATGCGGGGTTGTCAAGGAGTGAATCTTCTATTTTCAATATGAACAGTTGCCCTTTGAATCTTGAAATGTAAGAAAAAACTTCGCGAATTGCGCTTGCAAGTGAATTGTTGGTGCTAGTATGCATAGTCAATCCCATTGCAGTATAAAACTTCTGGAGCGATATCTATTTCGCCATCTAACCATACCGGAACGCCACGATCGAGCGAAACTTTTGAAAATATTTTTTTGTCTTTTAATGGGCGAAAAGCTGGGAAATTCAGTTGTGGAGAGAAATCATAAATTTTTACTTCGCCATTTATGAATTCGGCTTTCAGCTTATAATCTTCCAGATAACAAATTGATATAATTCTTGGCATAATTAGAAATGTAGAAAATACTAAGCCAAGGCTGGCAGCAAAATGGAGTTAATCAGCGTCTCTAGGATAGAACAAATCACCCTTTTTCGCTCGAAATAGCCATTTTTGTATTTTTTTTGAAAAAAAGTTAACGTTTTGTCAAAAAAATATATATATTATAGGTATAATTTATGTTTGGATTCAGAATATTTGAGTTTTATAATTATTTGGGTAAGCGGCAAGAGCTTTCCCAAAAGGATATTTTTGCGGATATATCAGAGAGTCTTGCTTGTAAGAAGCGACGATCTAAACAATTTCAATCTTTAATCGGAGGGCAAGTTGAAAACTTGCCTTTTTTAATTTTAAACCAAAGGAGTTTCACATGAACAAACCTAAATTCACATTCCTTGCGATATTGCTTGCTTTTTTTGCGGCTACGGCGTGGGGGCAGAGTGTTGCAACGATTAACGAGTTCAATGCTGGAGTGACGGCTTATGCTACGGCAACAGAGGATGTTGAGATTGTGGTCGAACAAGACCTTACGCTTACATCGCTTGTGAATATTCCGGCGAACGTTAGAGGAGCAACGCTTACTATTCGTAGCGCAAACTCCGATAAAGCCATTACTCTCAAACGAGATAGAGCCGGCAATTTATTCACCGTGCCAACTAATGCTACGCTTATTCTTGAAAATATAATTGTTGATGGAGCTAAGGCTAGTGGCTTTGCAAACGGCAATGGTTCGCTTGTAAGAGTTAGTGGTGGAGCCTTTGTTATGAATGCTGGCGCAGTTTTGCGTGATAATGTATTTTCGAACAGCCCTGGTGGCGGCGTGTATGTAAATTCTGGTGCCTTCAAAATGAATGGTGGCTCAATCAGTGGAAATACAGCAAGCGACGGCGGCGGTGTGTATGTAAGTATTTATGGCACCTTAAGTAATTCTAGCACCTTCACAATGAATGGAGGCGAAATCAGCGGCAATACGGCTAGCAGCTCTGGCGGCGGCGTGTATGTAAATAATTCTGGCACCTTCACCATGACAGGAGGCTCAATCAGCGGCAATACGGCTAGCAGCTCTGGCGGCGGCGTGTATGTAAATAATTCTGGCACCTTCACCATGACAGGAGGCTCAATCAGCGGAAATACGGCACGCGACGGCGGTGGCGTGTGTAATTCTGGCGCCTTCACAATGAATGAAGGCTCAATCAGCGGAAATACGGGGAACCTCTACGGCGGTGGCGTGTATAATTCTGTCACCTTCACAATGAATGGTGGCGAGATCAATGGAAACTCGGGCGGCGGTGTGTATGTATATTATGGCACCTTCACAATGAATGGTGGCTCAATCAGCGAAAATACGGCAAGCAACGGCGGTGGCGGCGTGCATGTACGTAATCCTAGCACCTTCACAATGAATGGCGGTGTTGTGGTAGGAACTGGTACAAGTGCTACATCCATTGTCTTTGGCAACTACAATATCAATAAAGGCATTATAGTTGCATGGGACAAGCCAGCAAGCGCAGGTCCATTTGTTTATACCGAAGGCACGAGTTTGACTGCATATCCAACGGAAAGGGCAACGGCTGTTTGGGCAATTAATGATGGCAAGTTTGGTATTTCATATAAAAATGGTGATAACGAAGGCTTTGTAGAGATACCTGATTTGAAGATTATAACAGAGGATTACATTAAAGTTTCTGCAGGAACATCCGCTGAATTCTATGAGCAAGTATCTGTTTATGCAAAAATGGGAGTGAATCTCATTGTTGAGGTTAGCCAAGATCTTACGCTGAACCAGCTTGTTAACATTCCAACTCCTGCAATGGCAGGCAAAACGCTTACCATCCGTAGCGCAAACTCCGATAAAGCCGTTACTCTCAAACGAGGTATTGTCGGCAATTTATTCACCGTGCCAACTAATGCAACTCTTATTTTGGAAGACATCATTATTGATGGAGCTAAGGCTAGTGGTTTTGCAAACGGCAATGGTTCGCTTGTAATGGTTAGTGGAGCCTTTGTTATGAATGCTGGCGCAGTTTTGCGAGATAATGTATTTTCGAACAGCTCAGGCGGCGGCGTGTATGTCTATGATTCTGGCATCTTCACAATGAATGGTGGCGTAATCAGTGGAAATACAGCAAGTTCAGGTAGTGGTATATATAGGGGCTCAGGTACAGTCAATTTAAATGGTGGTGTTGCTGTTGGAGTCTCCGGTGCATACAGCCTCAATGGTACTCCTCAAGGTCCTAACAATGGCATTGTAATTGCATGGGACAAGCCGGCAAGCGCAGTACCATTTGTTTATACCGAAGGCACGAGTTTGACTGCATATCCAACGGAAAGCGCAACGGCTGTTTGGGCAATTAATGACGGCAAGTTTGGTATTTCATATAAAAATGGTGATAACGAGGGCTTTGTAGAGATACCTGATTTGAAGGTTATAACCGAGGATTACATTAAAGTTTCTGTAGGAACATCCGCTGAATTCTATGAGCAAGTATCTGTTTATGCAAAAATGGGAGTGAATCTCATTGTTGAGGTTAGCCAAGATCTTACGCTGAACCAGCTTATTAACATTCCAGTTCCTGCAATGGCAGGCAAAACGCTTACCATCTGTAGCGTAAACTCCAATAAAGCTGCTACTCTCAAACGAGGTATTGTCGGCGATTTATTCGCAGTGCCAACTAATGCTACGCTTATTCTTGAAAATATAATTGTTGATGGAGCTAAGGCTAGTGGCTTTGCAAACGGCAATGGTTCGCTTGTAATAGTTAGTGGAGCCTTTGTTATGAATGCTGGCGCAGTTTTGCGTGATAATTTATTTTCAAACAACTCAGGTGGCGGCGTGTATGTATCTGGCAGCAGTTCCACCTTCACAATGAATGGCGGCTCAATCAGCGGCAATACGGCAAGCGGCAGCGGTGGCGGCGTGTATGTAAATTCAGGCACCTTCACAATGAATGGCGGCTCAATCAGCGGCAATACGGCATACTTCGGTGGCGGCGGCGTGTATGTAAATTCAGGCACCTTCACAATGAGTGGAGGCTCAATCAGCGGCAATACGGCAAGCAACGGCGGCAACGCCAGCAACGGCGGTGGTGTGTATGTATCTGGCAGCAGTTCCACCTTCACAATGAATGGAGGCTCAATCAGCGACAATACGGCAAGCAACGCCAGCAACGGCGGTGGCGTGTATAATTCAGGCACCTTCACAATGAATGGTGGCACAATCAGCGGAAATACGGGGAGCCTCTACGGCGGTGGCGTGGGCGGTGGCGTGTATAATTCAGGCACCTTCACAATGAATGGTGGCACAATCAGCGGAAATACGGGGGGCCTTTACTGTGGTGGCGTGTATAATTCTGGCATCTTCACAATGAATGGAGGCTCAATCAGCGGAAATACGGCAGCCAACGCCGGTGGCCGCGGCGTGTATAATTCTGGCACCTTCACAATGAATGGTGGTGTTGCTGTTGGAGTCTCCGGTGCATACAGCCTCAATGGTAGTCCTCAAGGTCCAAACAACGGCATTGTAGTTGCATGGGACAAGCCGGCAAGCGCAGTACCATTTGTTTATACCGAAGGCACGAGTTTGACTGCATATCCAACGGAAAGCGCAACGGCTGTTTGGGCAATTAATGACGGCAAGTTTGGTATTTCATATAAAAATGGTGATAACGAGGGCTTTGTAGAGATACCTGATTTGAAGGTTATAACAGAGGATTACATTAAAGTTTCTGCAGGAACATCCGCTGAATTCTATGAGCAAGTATCTGTTTATGCAAAAATGGGAGTGAATCTCATTGTTGAGGTTAGCCAAGATCTTACACTGAACCAGCTTATTAACATTCCAACTCCTGCAATGGCAGGCAAAACGCTTACCATCCGTAGCGTAAACTCCGATAAAGCCGTTACTCTCAAACGAGGTATTGTCGGCAATTTATTCACAGTGCCAACTAGTGCTACGCTTATTCTTGAAAATATAATTGTTGATGGAGCTAAGGCTAGTGGTTTTGCAAACGGCAATGGTTCGCTTGTAAGGGTTAGTGGTGGAGCCTTTGTTATGAATGCTGGCGCAGTTTTGCGTGATAATGTGTTTTCGAATAGCTCAGGCGGCGGCGTGTATGTAAATTCAGGCACCTTCACAATGAATGGAGGCTCAATCAGCGGCAATACGGCTAGCAGCTCTGGCGGAGGCGTGTATGTAAATAATGGCATCCTCACACTTGGCGGTACTGTTGCAATAACTGACAATTTCACTTCAGGAGGTATAGCTAGCAACGTATATCTTAACGATAATCAATATATCTCCATTTCGTCAATCACACCACCAGCCACAGGAATGAATATTGGCATAACGAAAACAGCTAATAGAGGCGTCTTTGTTCAAAGTGGTGCGAAGGTCGAGCATGTGCAATATTTTCATGAAGATGTAACAGGCAAAGAGTCTAAATTTTGCGGTAACGCACTAGCAATAGGAGTTTCTATTTATTGCTTAGTTGAGTCTTACGCAACAGCGCAAACTGATGTTGTGATAGATGTTGAGGAAGATTTACCCCTCGACTGGTTAGCGACCATACCAGCGAACAACAACGGCAAAACGCTTACTATTCGCAGTGCAGGTCCTACCGTTACTCTTAAACGTGGCATAATTGGAAATTTGTTCACAGTGTCTGCTAATGCAAAGCTCATTTTGGAAAACATCATTATTGACGGAGCTAAAGATGCAAGTTCCTTTGCAAATAATGCAGGGGCGTTGGTAAGGGTTAACAGTGGCGGCGTATTCACTATGAATAATGGTGTGATTTTGCGAAATTTCTGTGCTGGTGGAGTATATGTAGATGGTGGCGTTTTCACCATGACTGGAGGAAAAATCAGTGGCAATACGGTAAACTGCAACCAAAGCACCGGCGTGAGTGTAGATAATGAAGGTACTTTCACCATGGAAAATGGCGTAATTAGTGGAAATACGGCAAGCAACGGCGGCGGCGTGTATATAACTAACAATAGTACTTTCACCATGGAAAATGGCGTAATTAGTGGAAATACGGCAAGCAACGGCGGCGGCGTGTATATAACTAACAATAGTACTTTCACCATGGAAAATGGCGAAATCAGCGGCAATACGGTAAATGGCTACGCCTACGGTGGCGGCGTGTATATAACTAACAATAGTACTTTCACCATGGAAAATGGCGAAATCAGTGGCAATACGGCATACTTCGGTGGCGGCGTGTATATAATTAACAATAGTACTTTCACCATGGAAAATGGCGAAATCAGCGGCAATACGGCAAGCAACGGCGGCGGTGGTGTGTATGGCTATGGCACCTTCACTATGAGTGGTGGTACGATCAGTGGTAATACGGCAGCTAATGGCGGTGGTGTGAATGGCACTCTAACTATGAATGGTGGCTCAATCAGCGGTAATACGGCAGCTAATGGCGGTGGTGTGTATGGCACTCTAACTATGAATGGTGGCTCAATCAGTGGAAATACAGCTAGCGATGGCGGTGGTGGCGTGTATGGTACCTTTACTATGCGAGGTGGTGAAATCAGCAACAATAAGTCGGCAGGTGTTGGTGGCGGCGTGAGTGGTTCCTTTACTATGAGTGGCGGCGTAATCAGCGGTAATACGGCAAGCATCGGCGGCGGCGTGTATAATTCTGGCACCTTCACAATGAATGGAGGCTCAATCAGTGGTAACACAGCAAGCAGCGGCGGCGGCGTGTATAATTTTGGCACCTTCACTATGAGTGATGGCACAATCAGCGGTAATACAGCAGGTGAAGGTGGTGGCGTGTATGTATATGGCAATGGCGCTTTTACTATGACTGGAGGCTCAATCAGCGATAATACTGCTAGTTCTGGTAGCGGTGTATATAGATATTCTGGTGCAGTCAATTTAAATGGTGGCATTGTGGTAGGAACTGGTACGAATGCTACATCCGTTGTCTTTGGCAATTATAATATCAATCAAGGCGTTATAGTTGTATGGAACAAATCGGCTGACCCATTCATTTATACCGAAAGCAGAAATACCCACTTGACTGCATTGCCAACAGGAAATGCGACAGCCATTTGGGCAATTGACGATGATGGCAAGTTTGGCATTTCATATAAAAATCACGATAACGAAGGCTTTGTTGAAATTGCTGATGTAATAGTGAAAACCGTTATCTCCGGTGCAATAGTTTCTGCTCCAGCATTGGTAGGCAAAACATACAATACTATTACAATAAACGAGGTTGCTGTTCCTGCAAGTGGACAAACTGTTGAATATGCCGTAAGCACAATAAACAGCGCACCCACAGATGGTTGGCAAACAGAACTTGTTTTTGCCGAGCTCGCTTCAAATACGGCTTATTATATATTTGCTCGCTCGCAAGAGAACATTGATTATTATGCTGGTATACCTTTATCTCCGTTAATAACCACAACATTCTCGCAAAATAATTGGATTGATGAAGCTGATTTTAGTTGGTATCTATCGTCGCAAACGGAATTTACCTTAACTACAGCAGAACAATTAGCTGGCTTAGCGTACATAGTTAACGAAGGACACGAAAGTTTCTCCGGCAAAAGAATCATACTCGGAAGCAACATTTCGTTAAACAGCACAACAGGTTGGCAAAATTGGGCAATCGCTACATCTGACTATATTAAGCTATGGACTCCTATAGGAACATCAACAAACCCATTCAGAGGCACATTTGTAGGAAATGGTTTCAAAATTAGCGGAGTTTACATTGACAATGCAAATGATAATCAAGGATTGTTTGGTGTTGTGAATGGTGGAAAAATAGAGAAACTAGGTGTTGTGGCCTCATATATCAAAGGTAATAGTAATGTTGGCGGATTGGTAGGAAACGGCAACACTCCAATTGAGTATTGTTACTCCATGGCAAACGTAACGGGAACCTCCAATATCGGTGGATTGATTGGAAACAGAGGCTCTGGCACAATTACGCAAAGCTACGCTACAGGAAATGTAATTGGAACATCCAATGTTGGTGGATTGTCTGGAAGCGGAACCGGCACAGTTACACAAAGCTATTATAATTCTGAAACTCTCGGTGGCGGTACTAATGGTTTCGGTAGAACAACAGCGGAAATGAAAACGCAGTCTAGTTATATAGGTTGGAATTTTGTTACTCCAATTTGGAAAATAGACAATAATGGCGTTATAAACGATGGATATCCGTATTTACGTGAGTTTAAAGAAGTTGTGACAAAACCAATGCTTATTGCAAACGAATTTATTTACAACGCATTGCCACGTACGGTAGAACTAAATCAAGCAAATCCCGCTTATACTTTAACTGGTGATGTAACTAAAACAAATGCCGGAAATTACACTATAGCCGTAACCTTGAGCGACCCTTCCAGATACGAATGGGCAGACGGAACGACCACAGATATTGCGTTATCTTGGTCAATAGCAAAAGCCCAAATAGCTAAACCAACAGTTACAAACACCAACCTCGTTTACACTGGTTCAGCGCAATCCGCTGGAATCGTTGCAAACACTGCTTACGAGGTTTCTAACGGTACAGCGACCAATGCAAACAGCAATTACATAGCTTCCGTAACGCTCAAAGACAAAGCCAACCACGAATGGACAGACGGCACAATCACAGATCTTTCTCTACCCTGGTCAATTAATCTCAAAAACATAACCATCACTTCCGCCGCCGCCTTGTCAAAAACCTACGACGGCAACGAATCTGCAAACGCAGGCGCAATTAGCTTTGACGGCTTGGCAAATTCCGAAATATTGATTTTAGGCACCGATTATAGCATATCCGCAGAGTTTACCGGCGGAAATTACAACGCAGGAGATTCAAAGCCTTATGCCTACACAGTTGCGATAATTCCCAATGCCAAAACAAACAACTACAACCTAAGCGCAAACGCTTATAACGGAACAAATGGCGTTATAAACAAAGCGAACCCAACATACACCATCCCAACAAACTTAACCGCTAATTACGGCGACTTGCTTTCAGATGTAAAATTACCTACAGGCTGGTCTTGGCAAAAAACTGGAACCGTAGGCGAAGTTGGAATGCAAACGCACAAAGCGACATTCACGCCAGAAGATGCTAAGAATTACAATGCTATCCTGGATGTTGAATTAACAATAACAGTCAATTCAATCATCAATACATCACAAGACAACATCGACATTGCCGCAGCAAAAGCAACAATAGAATCCACCGAATTCGGTCCAATACCCCAGTCAATATTGAACACGCAGGGTATGGCGAGAGGATTTGTAGAAGCCAATCTTGAACTGAATGGCGTTACATATACAGTTGTAAACAACTCGTTTATAGCGGCAGTTGCTGGTACTGTTAGCGATATTTTCGGCACGAATGGTCTCTATACCTTTACTGTTAAGTTAAACAAGGGTATCGGAACGGAGCAGGAATATGTCGGTCAACTTGTTATTGTGGCTACGAAGTACGAACCGCCAATGCAAGGCGAACAGTGCGAAGATGGCGAAGAATTGGTTGATGGCAAATGTACAACAAAAACCATTGGCATGGTCTTTGCCGCTCAAACCATCGGCATACTGAAAATCGGTGAAAGTTTTTCAATTCAGGGATTGTCCAAAGCGGAAACAGTTCGCATAGTTGATGTCAAAGGCAAAATATTGATGAGCAAAACTGTTATGCCAAACGAAAGCGTATCAATTGTACATTTGCCAAAAGGAATGTATTTGGTAAATGTAAACGGAAAAACTTTCAGAATGGCTAAGTAAAATGTTAGAATCGTGATTAGCTTGACAAAAGGATTAACATGAGAAATCAAGAAAATCCTTAAATCAAGTGAATCATGGTTCAGACGTTTTAAAAACTGTCAACAAATGTTTGCAAAATGAAAGCAAAACAACAAAAATGAGCCTCAACCCTTGACAAAGCGTAAAAATTTTCTATATTTACACTCAACACGCTCACCCCGCTTCCCGTTAGAACAGCGCGCTAAGGGTGAGTTTTTTATTTCAAGGAGAATGATTATGGCAGAAGTGGTTTACCAAGAACCGTTTTTATCTTATATTGAGCAGATAAACTTGCTTAAAAGCAGGGGGTTATCTTTTAAAGATGAATCACGAGCTTTAAGCTTACTTGAATGCGTAAGTTATTACAGACTTAGCAGCTATTGGCATCCGCTATTGGAAGATAAGCAAAATAAAACATTTAAAGAGAATGCTAATTTTGATACCGCATTTAAATTGTATAAATTTGATGCAGATTTACGAAAAATAATTATGGCAGAAATAGTAAAAATTGAAATAGCGTTGCGTTCTAAAATGGCATATGTTTTGTCTTTATCTAACGATTCTTTTTGGCTTGAGAACGAGGATTTATTTTCATGCAATCAAACATACTCATATTTAATATCAAAGATAAAAGAAGAAATTAAGAGGAGCGAAGAGAATTTTATAATATCGTTTAAAAGAGATTTTTCCAATGATATTCCGCCTGCATTTATGGTTTTAGAAATAACATCTTTTGGAACATTGTCTAAATTATATAAATATTTAAAACCAGGTAAATATAGACGCGAAATTGCGCAATTTTTTGGTTTGCCCGATGGCACCTTTGAATCGTGGCTACACAGTTTGGTTTATGTGAGGAATATATGTGCTCATTCTGCAAGGTTGTGGAACAAGCAGATGCGTATTATTCCTCTGCATCCAAAAGTAAATAAAAAACAATGGCTTGACAATAAACAAGTATGTAATAATCGCATATATTTTGTATTGTCCATGATCATATACCTTTTGAACATCATAAATCCCAAGCATTCTTTCAAACAAAAATTAGAAGCCTTATTTTCAAAATATCCTAGCATAGACAAAACCGCTATGGGCTTCCCCATTAATTGGCAAAAAGAGTCTTTGTGGGGAGGTACGTGTGATGTAAATCCTGAAGATCGTGGCTCAGACGTTTTCTATATTCAGAAGAACCATGACTGAAAAAACAGAGCGTCTGATTGCTGAAATCAATAAAATTCATTTGGATTTTTCAAATGATTATTTTGAAACAGGGAAAGTTGAAAAAATAAACCTATCCCGAACCATAGCAAATGTTCCAAAACAGCATATATTGAACTATCGCTTAAACCTGCACGAAAGCATAAACGACTATTTAATAGGCGCAAACTTGGATGATATAAACTACTATTACCGTGTAAAAACCAGCGAAAGCATAGAATACAAGATTTTGCGATTCCAAAACCTAGAAGAACAATTTCCGGTAAACAACTGGATGAATGATATTTTTGGAGCCAGAATAATATTGTGCACAAAAGACATAGAAGCTATTTTAGCATTATTGGATAGCTGGCAAGAAAAATATGGATTGAAAAACTGGTACACAAGAGACAAAGACGGCTACAAAGGGGTGCATATTTATTTTAAGAATAAAAATAATTTTTATTTTCCTTGGGAGTTGCAAATTTGGGACAAAAAAGATGTTGAAAAGAACATTGAAAGCCATAGAAGATTTAAAAGGGATTTTGTGTAGCATCCTGTTCTGCACGCTTCCTTTGCATGCAGAATTTGTAGTTTCAGATGGCGATAGATTTGCCCGTTTAAGATTGTTTTTAAAAGATTCGCTTATAGTCGGGGAACAAAACTCAGTGACTGCGGGGATTTTTTTGAACGGGCTCATAGCTCCAAATCTTTCTTTTGATGCCTCTGCGGAAGTCAATATGGACAATGCATTCGGCTTAACATATCCAGGGCATGACTTTGAACCTTATTTTGGTTATCCATATGTGAACCTCGACAAGCAAAGCGATAGCAAAGGCCGCACCTGGGATTTTTTCAGAGCGCGCACAGACTGGCAAGCTGCTTCGTATTTTAAAATTTCAGGAGGCTATGATTATTTGGCTTATGGCCCGGCAAGGCGCAACAAACTCGCTTTGCGAGGCGGAGATTTTTATTGGCGCGCAATTCAAGACACTTCAGACTATGCTTATATAAGAAGGCCGGTGCCAACGCCTTTTATAGGCTGGGATTTGAATTTGGCTTTCGTCTCTTATTCGCAGCACGTTATGCAATTGAAAAACTGGAAAGAACATTCAAAATATTTGCACGCTCACAGGCTGGATTTCAGAGTTTCGGATAATTTTTCATTTGGTTTGGCAGAGACTATGGTTTATGGCAGCAGTCCCGATGAAAGTCGCTCTATGGAACCCATATACTTGGCTCCTTTTGTGCCTTATGTTTTTGCCGAAAGCTATGGCGGAGATAGAGACAATAAAGCTATGGCTGTGGATTTTTCTTGGAAGCTATTTAAAAAGTTTGAACTTTACGGAGAATTGTTTATAGACGATTTGGATAACATCACTTCTTTTTTTGATGAATCGTGGTGGGGCAACAAGTGGGCAGCTTCCGTTGGTCTAGCGATAGATTCCGCAAAAATCGGCATGTTCAATTGGGATTATAATTTTGAATTCACGCGCATAGAGCCTTGGGTTTACACTCATCACAAAGGTTTTGGCAACGATTATTCGCATTTCGGAAATTCCCTGGGTTCGGATTTGGGCCCTAATTCAAGAGAGATTTACAATCGCTTGGGAATTTCGTATAAAGATTTTTTGAAACTTGATTTATCCATTTCTGCTGTTGCCAAAGACACTGCATTTGGCAGCAGGATTGGAGATATTCATGGGCCAGATGACGCTGAAGATAAAAAATATTTGAACTCCAAAAGCACTGTGAATTATCAGGAATACGGTGCTGCGATTTTATACAAGCCTTTTTCTATTTTAAGCATAGGCGTAAAGCAGTATTTGGTTTTCAATGAATATAAGGGGAGCCGGACTGAGATATTTAGCGGGGTGGTGTGGTAATTATAATAGCATTGCTTATCATTTGCGGAGTTAACGCTTTTGCTTGGAATCCAACTCCAAAAATAATTGAGGAACAAGCTGCGCAAACTGCATTTGCACAACTCACCGATTTTCAAAGCGCTGCCCGTCCAGAATACGATGCATATATAACCGCAGGCATAATTTACCTGCCGCTCCCAAGCCAAAGCGAACTTTCCACGGAGTGGGGCACGCATAAAGGTTTTGCGCTTAGGCAGCGATTGGGTATGTGGCTAACGGATAAATTTGATAAAAGAAACTCCATGGGCTTGAAATATGGACTGGCTTGGTTTGCCGAGCGGCACGGATGGGATAACGAAGATTTCCTGTTAGTTCCCAACAGAGGAGACTTCTCGCAAATAAACCAGATTCACACCTTTGCCTTAACTGTTGCAGATAGTTTAAATCAATGGATGCTTGGTGGTGGCGCGCAATACTTGAACGCTTGGGAGGAGACTCTGAGATGGTGGCTCTTGGGAACATGGAACAGATTTTCCATTATGCCGGTTTTTCATAAAAGCGACTTGCAATTTTTGAATATGCAATTGTATTTGCAAGCCAGGCAGCTGCGAGGCAACAAAGATTCATGGCAAACTTACCTGCCAGATTTGGAATTTACCTTTTACTCGGAAGACTCGCTCAGAATGTTCATCTCTCAAAATATATTCAAACAGAGATTTTACCTGGAAGGTTCTTTTTGGGCGCATAACGGAGACTTTGACTGGGCGGCTTTTAAATATTACCTGGATCCGTCGCGTCTGATACTCGCTCTGGAAGCTACAGTTGCCAAAAAAGCAAGGGAAAACGGCAAAGACAAAATTTATTTTGGCGGCGGCATAACTCTTCCCTTTTTGCGAGTGGCATACAACCACGCAGATGACTTTGACAGCTTTTTCAAAAGCCGAGGGCTATGGATAGTTGAGTTGCGCTTTGCTATTGGAACGGCTGGCGATTCATTCTTTGCGCTGGAGGCTTCAAAGCCTGCACCCAGCGAAATAAGCCGTACCCCGGTGAAAAAACAAGAATCTAATCTGGAGAAAGACAATGGGCAATAAACTATGGGCAATAATGTTTGCGGCAGCATTTTTTCTTATATCCTGCACGCACTGGTTTATTGATACCGAGACCCGTCTTCGGGTAAAAAACCTCACGAGTGAGGAAATTCACGGTTTTTCCATAATCTCGAAAAACAATAATGTCAAGGTTTTGATTAAGGATATATCTTCCGAGCGCTATGAGGGCGATTTGGTTGGAGAATTCAATTTTGCGGCGTATCTTGGGGATTCGCTAATAGATTTAGGAGTCCATAAGCTAAAGGGGGGCGTTGTTTATGCGGAAATATATAAAGAAGAAGTGTTTAAGGTACAATTTCGCAAATAATCTATTTTTTTTGTAAATTTTCTTTCTGTGAAAAACTTCGTATATTTTTTACTCTTTTTATGCTGCTTGGCTTTCGGGCAGGATCACGGAAGGCCGGTTTACGTTGTTGATGGCAGAGACAATCAGAAATACAAAGCGGTTAGGATAGGCGATCATGTGTGGATGGCCAGGAATCTTAACTACAATTCAGGTATCTTCAACAGCTCTTGGTGCAATGACTGCAAAGTATATGGCCGTTTATACGATTGGGATACGGCAAAGAAAGCCTGCCCTGAAGGCTGGCACCTTCCCAGCCGCAAGGAATGGAATGATTTGATTAAAACAGTAAGCTTTGCCAGCAGACTTAGATCAGCGAGATGGAATAACGGTGCAGATGATTTTGAGTTTGACGCTTTGCCTGGAGGCTATCTCTTTAGCAGCGGTTTAATGGGTACTGATTATATCAATGTTGGCGCAAATGGTTACTGGTGGACTTCCACCGAAGATGTAGATGGTAATGCCTTTGTAAAATATATGGGTTCCGATTACGATGAAGTCCCTGAATGGTCCCAGAGAAAATCTCGAGGCTTTTCGGTGCGCTGCGTTAAAAGTTTCGATTAAACAATTTTCTACATTCCCATTTGTGGCAGCAAAGCAATTTTACAAAGAAGGCGGCAAAGGCGGCGAGGGTAGTTCTTCCAAGCCGGCGATGAAGGTTTTCGATATACCGGGGCCCAAAAAAGCTGCTATTTTGATGGTGACCCTTGGACAGGAGGCTAGCGCCCACGTTTTTAAATCGCTAAGCGAAAAAGATATTGAAACTCTTACCATGCAGATAGCTCGCCTGGAAGGCGGCGTAACGCCTGAAATGCGCGAATATGTTTTGCAGGAATTTCAGCAGATAAGCAATGCTCAGGAATACGTTAACCAAGGCGGTGTTGATTTTGCCCAGCAAATTCTGGAACAGTCGCTCGGTTCTCGCCGCGCGCGCGAAATTTTGGAAAAGGTGCAGAACAATATTCGCACCACCGGCTTCAACATGCTGGACAACGTGGATCCTTCGCAGCTTATATCCTTTTTGGCAAAAGAACACCCTCAGACTGTGGCTCTGCTCCTCGCTCACATGAAACCGGAAAAAGCTGCGGCAACAATTTCCGCTTTGAACCCGGATATGCAGGTAGAAGTAGCAACTCGCATAGCAACAATGGAAAGCATAAGCCCGGAAGTTTTGCAGCAGGTTGAACAGCAATTGTCGCAGATATTGAAAACCATGTTCACAGGCGATACCGCAGAAGTTGGCGGCGTAAAGAGCGTTGCCGAAATGCTCAACATGGTGGATAGAGGAGCGGAAAAAAATATTTTGGGAACTCTGGAAAGAGACGACCCGGAACTTGCAACGGAAATCAAAGCGCTTATGTTCGTGTTCGAAGACATGCTTCTTTTGGACGACAAAGCCATGCAGCTTGTTTTGAAAAATGTGGATTCCAAAGAACTGGCTCTCGCATTGAAGAGCGCAAACGAGCAGGTTGCAAACAAATTTTACTCAAATATGTCTAATCGCGCTGCAGAGATGATTAGAGAAGAAATTCAATATATGGGGCCAAAGCGACTTCGCGAAGTTGAAGAAGCCCAGCAAAAAATTGTGGATGTCGTTCGCCGTCTGGAAGCTGAAAACGAAATTGTTATCAGCGGTCGCGGCAGCGAAGACGATATTGTTGTATGAGAATACCATTTGTTTTTATTGCATTGCTCTGTTTCGCTTCATTTGCCAAAGCTTCGAACTTGCAAATGGGCGATTCTTATTATGCAATTCGCGCAGAAAATTCACATGGCAACATGGCAAAAGATAAGAATATAAAAGAAGCTATAAAGTACTATGCCTTGGCGCTTAAAGAGCCGAGCGAAAAAGAAGAAGCTGCCTGGAAACTGCTCCGTGCTTATCATTATTTGGGCCGCTTTGCCATGACAGATGCAAATGAAAGGGCAAGCTTTTTTGAAAAAACAAAAAAAGAGGGCGAATCTTTTTTTGCGCAGTATCCGGAAAATGCAGAAGTCGCTTATTGGTATTCCATCAATTTGGCCTTGTGGGCCAACACGCTTAGCTATGTCAGGGCTGCGTTAAACGTGGGGAGTGCCAATGAAACGAGGGAAATCGCTTTGAGGCTTATAGCTATGGAAAAAAAAGGCGATAATATATCCGCTGCCAGAGGCTATCAGATTTTGGGCAGAGCGCATCAGAAAATACCGCATGTATTCGCCGTTTTAAAATGGGTAAATAAAGATTCTTCGGAGTATTATTTAAAAAAATCTCTGAGCTTGAATTCCAAAGATCTCGCAACAACTCTTTTTTTGGCTGAACTTTATAAAGAAAAAGGAAGAAAACGAGAAGCAGAAGAATTGTTGGCTCCCAAGCTTAAGCTCAAGCCTCGCCCTGAGGAATATCTGGAAGACGAAAGAAACCTGACTAGAATGCGAGAACTTTTCTAAATTAACCTTTATGTCAGTAGAAACCATAGCAGAAACGCTTTTAGAAAAGCTGAAAACCATAGCAAAGACAGAAACCGTGATTGGCGAGCCTGTGCGCTCAGGAGAATCAACCGTTGTTCCTGTTAGCAGAATAACCATTGGAATGGGCATGGCTGGGCATACTGGCAAAGGCGATATTGCGTCCAGCGGCGGCGGGCTTCGCATAGATCCTGTGGCATTCCTTGTGCTCAAGGGCGATGATGTCAAGGTTTTGCCAATTGAGAAAGCGCAATCCGCGCTCGCAAAAATTGCAGATATAACGCCGGAAGTACTGGCTTTTCTGCTGAAAAACATTTCAAAGAAATCTGATGAGGGCGCTTCAAAATGAAACCACTGAAACTCTCAAACAAAAACAGAAAAATCGGCGGCGTTTGCGCAGCGTTTGCTGAAAGCTTTGGTTTTGACGCAACTCTTGTACGCATAATTTGGGTTTGCTGCATAGTGTTCGGAGGCTTTGGGCTTTTAGCATATCTTATATGCTGGCTTGTAATTCCGCGCGAAGAAGTTTAAAACGGTTGCGCTACCAAGCCAAAATTCATTTGCAGCCTTCTTCCAGAAATGTCCAGGCCGCTGTTGCCGTCGTAATGCTCTGTAATCCACCTATGTTCGGCTTCCACTACTATTGCGGCATAGGGCGAGAGCATAAATCTGTGTCCAATGCCCAAGCCCCATTCATTCCATGCGAAGTCCGAGCTTGAGGAGTAGGCTTTGTTTCTAACATACGAAGCGGCAATATAAGGTCGTTCAGGGCCAATGGCGGAAAAACCTATTTGCGTGGAAAAATCAAGCCTTTTTGTTTCATCTGAATAGCCGTTTTGCGGGATCTCTTTTTTATTGCTCGTGCTAATTCCAACTCTTGCAAATCCAATGCCATTTATCCAAACTCCTGCAAATGGCGTAATTCTAACTATTCCGTTGCCATAATTATCCATTTCAAGCAATCCGGAGCCGGTTTCCAAAACGGCACCAAGCACAACAGGCAAGCCCTGCGCATATCCGCTGCTCAGCGCAAAAACGCAAAAGATCGGCAAAATCGTAGGCAAAAATGCATTTTTTTTCATTTTTTGCAATTTAGAAAGATAATTTATTATATTTGTCTATATGATAAGATTTATAACATTGTCTTTTATTGTTTTTGTTGTTTCTGCATTTGCTGGCGACGGCAGTTTTAATTATTATGGACAACTCGGTTTTCACAAAACGCAAAGCGCTCAAACTCTTGGACACGGCCGCTTTGGGGTAGGTTTATTCGCAGAAGGAATGGGATTGCATTCCATGATAGAGAATGGCCAGATTTGCGTTCCGGAACAAGGAAGTGAGAAATGCGACCGTTTTGGCGGCAATTATGTTGGTTTGGGAGGCACTTATATCGGTTTAAATGCGTATCCGTTTGTTTCGCTTGGGCTTTCCAATATTTTTGACTTCGCAATCAGCTTGCCTATTTATGGCGAAATAGTAGAAGTTAAGCATGAGAGCGATGGCGGGAACTCGGTGGGGCTTGGGGATTTCCAGATTTTAACCAAATTGCGCGTTCCTCTTGATAGTTTGCCCTTTGATGTTTCTGCTGTTATTGGAGCGGCTTTTGGTACTGGTTTTGTGGATTATTACAGATTTTGGGTACGAGACCCGGCGTTTTTGAATAAAGATACGGTATATAAATCCATGTCTTATACAAATAGCAATATAATATTTAAAGGCGGAGTTGCAGCAACTCTTGACCTCAATAGATTGAATGCTGAAATTCCTTTGCGTTTTCACTTGAACTATATGCTTAGAATGACTTTGGGCCAAAGCGGGCAGGAGTATCCTTTTGTACACACTTTTGCAACAGCCTTGGAATGGACGCCCGTTCAATATATATCGCTTTTCGCAGAATGGTACACGGATATGCTGAAGTTTCCAAATGTAAATATAGACGGTTACGAACAAGAAGATTTTGCAGCTACTTCTACAATCACTTTAGGCACGGCTTTAAATTTTTCAAAGCATGTAACATTGCAGTTAGGACTTCAGATGCTCATTGGAGATGAAAATGAATACATAAACAATCTGTCGGTTCCAATGGATAACAACAGAGATATGTATGGATATTACAACGCCGCCTTGATTCCAAAATATTTGGTATTCGGAGGGTTAAACTTTAAAATCTTTGTTGTAGAACCGGAAAAAGAAGAAGAGAAGGAAGAAGAAAAACGCAATCCGGATACGGATGGCGATGGCGTTTGCGACCCTTGGGTAGCAAGAGAAAGCAGGCAGCGTGAATACTCGCGTACTTGCAAAGGTATAGATTTGTGCCCCTACGAAGAAGGCGAAATTTCGAACAAAGGCTGCCCTGAGGAAGAAGAGGAAGAAGACGCTCCTACAATCAAGTTTGATGTAAGCGAGGAATCTATTTCTGTTGGACAATCGGCAACTTTAATATGGATGGTTGCAAATGCAGACGAAGTTAGCATAGAACCAAGCATAGGAGAAGTAGAATCTGAAGGCAGAAAAAGAGTTCGGCCAAAGGAAACAACCAAATACACTATCACTGCTACTGGCTCTGGCGGTACAAAAAAGAAGTCAATAGAAGTTGTTGTGGAATCTGCGGCAGGGCCTTCCGTTGAGTTTAGCGCAAGTTCGGAATCTGTTCAAAAAGGGCAGCCTGTTACGCTCACATGGATGGTTACCGATGCTACCGAAGTTAACATAGAAGGCATAGGGAAGGTTAAAAATTCCGGCACGCGAAACGTTAAGCCTTCTGCAACCGGGGTTACGACTTTCACTCTCACTGCTACCGGCCCAGGCGGAACAAAAACGGAAGCGGTGGAAGTTGAAGTATTGGGAGGGCCTCTTCCTGTAATTTTGTTCACTGCAAGCTCGGAAAACATTACGAATGGGCAAACTGTTACCTTGAGCTGGCAAGTATCCAATGCCACTGAAGTTATCATAGAAGGTTTGGGAAAGGTTCCTGCAAAAGGCACAAAGAAGCTTAAGCCTACGGAAACCACGGGATATAAGCTTGTTGCAACCGGAGAAGGCGGCACGGAAACGGCAGTGGTTGAAGTAGAGGTGGAAGAGCCTCCTCCAGCGCCTGTTATTGAAGCGAAAGTTAATCTGCAGGGTGTTACTTTTGGCAGCGGCAATGCTACATTGACTCCGAACGCCAAGACTATTCTAGATGGCATTGCGGAGCAGCTTTTGGCATACCCAAAGGTAAGGATTGAAATTCATGGCTACACCGATAATCAAGGCGATTCAAAGACAAATCTGGAGTTGTCTGAGCGCAGGGCAAGAGCCGTTGTTGGCTATTTGGCTATCAGAGGCGTGAAGATGAACCGCATGAGCGCAATAGGCTTTGGCCAGGACAATCCTATAGCAGACAACAAAACCAAAGAAGGTCGAGAACTTAATCGCCGTATTGAGATGATTAGGGTAGATGATTAATTTTCTATTTTACCCTAAATTCAAAAAAGAGAGGTGATTATGGCTAGAAAGAAAGTTGCGCTTGTTGGCGCTGGGCAGATTGGCGGTACAATGGCGCTTGTCTTGGCGCAGAAGCAATTGGGCGACATTGTGCTTGTGGATGTTGTAGAGGGAGTGCCTCAGGGCAAGGCTCTAGACATAATGGAAGGGCGGCTTTCGCTTAATTCCAGCGCTGTATTGGCTGGTACAAACAATTATAACGATATTGCAGGTTCAGACGTAGTTATAGTTACCGCTGGCGTTCCGCGCAAACCGGGCATGACTCGCGATGACCTTTTGGATATAAATTATGGCATTATCGAAAAAGTTGGCACGGCCATTAAGAATACCGCTCCAAACGCTTTTGTAATAGTGGTTACCAATCCTTTGGATGCAATGGTTTATGCGATGCAAAAAGTCACGGGCTTTGCTACCGAAAAGGTAGTTGGCATGGCTGGCGTTTTGGATAGCTCTCGTCTCGCTTGTTTTGTTGCTATGGAACTTGGCGTTGCGGCTGAAGATGTTCAAGCTGTTGTTATGGGCGGCCACGGTCCCTCCATGGTTAGCTTGTATGACTTTGTTTCCGTTGGCGGCATTCCGCTTTCGCAGCTTATGAGCAAAGAAAAATTTGATGAGCTTTCAAAACGCACGGCAGAAGCCGGCACCGAAATAGTCAATCTCTTGAAAACAGGTTCCGCATTCTACAGCCCGGGAGTTTCCGCGGTTAGAATGGCAGAGGCTTACCTGTTGGACAAGAAGAGCGTTTTAACCTGCGCGGTAGAGCTCAAAGGTCAATACGGCATCAAAGGTTTGTACTGCGGCGTTCCTGTGATTTTAGGTGCAGGCGGCGTTGAAAAAGTCATTGAAGTCAAGATGAACGATGCGGAAAAAGCTGCGTTCGATAAATCTGTGGCAGAAGTAAAAGTAAATGCGGAGTGGGTAGATAAGAAAGTAAAGGGATAGTTTTTTCTATATTTACGCACGAACTTCATAGAGGCATATCTGGAAAGTAGATCAAAATTGGATTCTTTAGTGCTTGGCGCGTGTGAACGCGCCGGCGTTGATTTAATTGAAAAAGAATTGGTTGGAGCAGGCAAGCGCAAGATATTAAGGCTTTTTATAAATAAAAGCGGCGGAGTGAGCGTTGAAGACTGCGCTAGCGTCAGCCGCTATTTAAGCGAAGAGCTGGACAAAGAAGAAAATGAAAAGCTGATAGATTCGGCGTACACTTTGGAAGTTTCATCCCCGGGCATAGATAGACCCCCTAAAAGAAGGTAAAGCATGGCAAAGAAAAGTGCAAAAAAAACGAGCTTGATTAAGATGGCTTTGGAGAACTTGGCAAAAGAAAGGAACGTTGCCATAGAAGACGTATTTGGAGCCTTTAAGGAATCCCTTATAGTCGCGGCTCGAAAATACACTAAACTGCACAAAAACATAGAGGTAGATGTTGACCCGGAAACCGAAGACATTAAAGTTGTGTTAAGAGTAGAAGTGGTAGATGATTTTCCAGACTACGATCCGAATCTGCCTCCCGAAGAAGTGGAGAAGCTTGATGAACATTATATGTTGGAAGCAGAAGCTAAGGAGCATCATCCTGAAGCTGAATCCGGTTATTTGCTGGAAGTTGAATTGCCATTTGAGAAATTTGGACGCTCGGTTATAGAAGAAGCTCGCCGCCGCTTAAAGCAGCGCGTGAACGATGCTGTGCATAGCCGTATTTACGATCTTTTCAAAAATAAAATAGGTACTTTGATAAATGGACAGGTTTTGAGAGTTGAAAAGAACAACGCCATAATCTCAATAGGCAGCATAGAAGCAGTTCTTCCGAACAGCGAACGCATGAGCAAAGACCGCTGGAAAATAGGACAGTCTGTGAAAGCTGTTGTTGCCGGCATTTCGGAACAGTCGAAGGGCTTGGGTACGCAGGTAACCCTTTCCAGAGTAAATAAAGATTTTGTGAGCGAATTGTTCAAACAGGAAATTCCTGAAGTTTATGATGGCACAATAGAAATAAAAGGCATAGCTCGCATACCAGGCTACCGAGCCAAGGTTGCCGTTTTTTCAAGAGACGATCGGGTTGATCCTTCCGGCGCTTGCATTGGCGTTAAAGGGCAGCGCATACAGGCTATCACAAGGGAACTAAACAATGAGCGCATAGACGTTGTGCATTGGGATCAGGATCCTGAAATATATTTTCGCAGGGCTTTGGGCGCAACCAATAACATCAACATAATAAAATCCTTTGAAGTTCCAGGCTTTAATCCTCCGCGTACCGTAGTGGTAGTTGGCGATGAGGATGTGGGAGTTGTTATAGGCGACAAAGGTCAGGCGGTTCGTCTTGCCGGGCAGTTGTTGGGAAAAGAAATTTGCGTGTTCAGCGAATCGGATTGGGCAAATCATTCCGAGGAAGAAAAAGATGCACTTGTGCATTCTCAAGATCCGCGTACTGTTGTTAAAAAATCAGCTTCTTTAGATACGCTGTTTAACCCTTCTCCAAGCGAGGCAACAAACTCTGATGAGTAATGAATTAATACCAGTCCGAGCATGGATAGAAAAGCACGCCTTTGATCAGGGGGATTCCTTCAGCTTTTTGGTTGGGAAAACTCTGGATGGAGTGAATATTAAATCTATAAACACAAAAGTTTCCGAAGCGGCTTTGGATTCTTACATTAACGATGTTCGTGCGGTTCAAAAGAGGAAGCCTGTTAACAAGGGTGTTAAAAAAGCCAAAGCTGAAACGGACAAATCAGGAAAAGCCGGAAGCAAAAATGTAACTCTGAAAAAATTAAATAAACCAAAAGCTCCGCCGGTAGCAAAGCCTGTTGCTGCGGCGCCTGAGGTGCATGCAAAACCTGTTAATGTTCCAAAGCCTGTTGCTCCTCCTCCTCCGGTTGAGCCTCCTGCTAAGCCTCCCGTTGAACATCCTGTTGTTCCGCAACAGGAACGCAAACAGGAAGAACCGGTTCAATCTGTCCAGCCAGCTAAAACCGAGCCTGTTGCAAGTACAAGTACTTACGTTCAGAACGAGCCTAAAAAAGTCGCATTCACAGCGAACGTTTCAAAAGTCGTGGACCCAGCTGTGCTGGCTAGAATTCAAAAGAGCAAGCAGCAGGAAAAAGCCGGGCGCGGCGGCGGTCAAAAAAATTACAAGGGAAACAAAAATCAAGGCAACAACAAAGGCGGTGGACAAAAGCAAACTTCCGCAACGGGTTACAGCGGCAATTTGCGTGCTCAACCGAGGCAAACCGAAAACAAAGCTCAGGCAGGCATGCAAATTCGCCGCCCTGGTTTTGGCACAACGCTTCAGGATGTTTTGTCTGCAAGCACGCCTGCGCACAAAGACTTTTTAGACAACAGAACGCATGGCGGCAGAGGTCATGACGATTCTCGCGGAAAGCGCGGCAAAAAAGGCAAGGATACTCAAAAAGAACGCGAAATTCAAAAAGAGAATATTGAAAAGGCTCAAAAGCGAGTCTCTGATGTTTTGGTTTCTCTTTCCAAAACCCCTGCTAAGAAAATTTACAACAAAGACAAAGTCCATAGCGAAGGAGATGCTCCTTCAAAGACCATCAATGTTTCTGCATTCGTTTCAGTTGGAGAGCTTGCGGGGCTTTTGGAGCAGCCGTCTGCGCGCGTTATAGGCAAATGCATGGAAATGGGCAAGATGCTGACCATTAATGAAAGGTTGGATTTTGAGACTGTGCAGGTAATAGCAGACGAGTTTGGTTTTGAAGCCAAGCTCATGGAAGAATATAAGGAAGAGACTCTGGGTATTCAGAGCGATAGCGAAAGCAATTTGAGAACAAGGCATCCGGTTGTAACAGTTATGGGTCACGTTGATCACGGAAAAACTTCGCTTCTCGATTACATTCGCAAAACAAATGTTGTTCGCGGGGAGTCTGGCGGCATAACTCAGCATATAGGCGCTTACGAGGTTGAGACTCCGAAAGGGAAAATCACATTTTTGGATACTCCAGGCCACGAAGCCTTTAATGCAATGCGTGCCAGAGGTTCTCAGGTAACCGATGTTATAGTTCTTGTGGTTGCCGCAGATTCAATGGTGATGCCGCAAACTGTGGAATCCATTGAGCTTGCAAAAACGGCGCATGTTCCGATTGTGGTTGCCATTACAAAAATAGATTTGCCAACTGCAAATACAGATAAAATAATGTCTCAGCTTTCCGAAAGGGGAGTGCAGGTTGAAGAATGGGGTGGCAGCGTTAGCTGCGTAAAGGTATCTTGCAAATCTGGCGAAGGCATGGATAAGTTGCTGGAGACTCTCGCTCTTGAATCAGAAGTTTTGGAGTTAAGGGCAAACCACGATGCAAGTGCGCGAGGCACTGTTGTGGAAAGCCGCTTGGATGCCGGCAAGGGAACAGTTGCAACTATTTTGGTGCAAAACGGAACTTTGCGCGTTCGCGATTGTTTTGTATGCGGAAATTACAGCGGCAGAGTTCGCGCTTTGTTCAACGAGCGCGGCGACGCTTTAAAGGAAGCTGGTCCGAGCACGCCTTGCCAAGTATTGGGTTTCACAGGCACTCCGCAGGCTGGCGATGATTTGGTTGTTGTTGAGAGTGATCAAGCGGCATCTGAAATTTCTGCAAAGCGTCAGCAGGCAGCTCACGAAAGAGCTTTGCGCTTCCGTGCTCGCATGTCTTTGGAACAGGTTTACGACGAAGCGAAGAGCGGAAAAATATCTGAGCTCAATTTGCTCATCAAAACCGATGTTGCAGGTTCTTGCGAAGCGTTGGCCGAGTCTTTGATAAATCTTTCAAATAACGAAGTCAAAATCAAAATCGTTCGCAAAGGCGTTGGAGCCATCAACGACGACGATGTGCATTTAGCTTCTCTTTCCAATGCTATTATAATAGCATTCCATTTGATGCCGTCTCATGCGATAAGAGAACTTGCGGAGCAAGAGGGCGTTGAAATTAAAACTTATCGTGTTATATATGATGTTATCGATGAGGTAAAGGGAGCAATAGAAGGCTTGCTTAAGCCGGTTTCCAAAGAAGAAGTAACTGGCGAAGCGGAAATTCGCCAGGTGTTCAGAATACCCAAGATAGGTTTGATTGCCGGTTGCATGGTGAAGAGCGGTTTGGTGGACAGGGAATCTCAGGTTCATGTTTACAGAGATGGCGTTGAGCTTGGCAGCACCAAGGTTCAGTCTTTGAAACGCGTGAAAGAGGATGTCTCTTCTGTTAAGTCCGGTCTTGAATGCGGCATAGGTCTTAGAGGTTATGATAACATACAGGAAGGCGATGTTCTTATATTCTTCAAGCATGTGACTGTTGCTCGCACTTTGGCCGATTTGGCCAAGGAGAACGATAATAAATGAAGTCTAACAGAACTGTGAGATTGGGATCTCTTATACAAAAGGAGATTTCCATCCTTTTGCACAATGGTCTGAAAAATCCCAATGTAGGTTTAGCGTCCATTTCTCATGTAGATGTGACTTCTGATCTTTCTTATGCGACAGTTAAAATTTCCGTTATCGGTTCAAAGCAGGAACAAATGAAGAGCCTGAACGCTTTGCAGCAGTCTGCAGGTTTTATTCGCTCTCATTTGGCCAAGCTGATAAAGATTCACAAATTTCCTGAGCTTCGTTTTGAAATCGATGCGGGGCAGCAGCATGCAGCTCGCATAGACGAGATTCTGCATAATTTGAAGGCGAAAGGGGAATTGTGATGTTAATTTTTCTATATTAATACCCTATGGAAAATACGGAAAGCGATTATAGTGGCTCAAATATTACCGTTTTGGAAGGGTTGGAAGCAGTTCGTGTTCGTCCTGCCATGTATATTGGCAGCACTGACGACAGAGGTTTGCATCATCTGGTTTGGGAAGTTGTGGACAACTCGGTGGACGAGGCTTTGGCTGGATATTGCGACAGAATAGAAATTTCAATAACGCCGAATAACGGCATAAAAGTTGTGGACAACGGACGTGGAATACCAACTGATATTCACCCAAAAGAAAAAGTTGGAACGCTTCAAGTGGTGATGACAAAGCTCCACGCTGGCGGCAAATTTGACGCAAATGCATACAAAGTATCCGCAGGATTGCACGGTGTGGGCGTAAGCTGCGTAAATGCTCTCAGCACAAAACTCATTGCCACCGTCACAAGGAACGGCAAAATAATTCGCCAGGAATTCTCAAGAGGAAACCCGGTTGCGCCTCAATATGAAATAGGCACGGCTCCGGCAGGTGCGCATGGCACAACAATAGAATTTTACCCCGACAGCGACATATTCACGGAAACCGAATACAACTACGAAACAATCGCTACAAGAGCGAGAGAATTCGCATTTTTGAACAAGGGCTTGACATTAGTCGTTAGCGATGAGCGTACAATAGCGCAGGAGCCTGAGGGCGAGCCCCTTAAAAAAGAAGAATTTTTCTATCCGGGAGGGCTGGGTTCATTTATAGAATACATAGATCAGAATCGCAAATCTCTTTTTCCAAAACCGCTGGTGTTTTCAACAATGGCTGGAAATTACCCTGTGGAAATTGCGCTTCGCTATACGGAAGGATATCAGGATAATCTGTTCAGCTTTGTGAACAACGTGAACACCGTGGACGGCGGAACTCATTTAACGGGTTTCAAAACCGGCTTGACAAGAGTTTTGATAAAACATGCGATGAGCAAAATTGCAAAACCAAAAAAAGATGTAGAAATCACTGGCGCAGATGTTCTGGAAGGATTAACAGCGGTTATTGCAATCAAAATTCCTCAGCCGCAGTTTGAAGGTCAAACCAAAAGAAAGCTTGGAAATTCCGAAGCCAAAGGCGGCGTGGAAGCTGCCATATTCAAAGCGTTAGACGATTTTTTGCCTGAAAATCCGAGCATAACAAAGGCTATAGCGGAAAAAATTTACAACACAGCAGAGGGCAGGGTAGCGGCGCACAAGGCAAAAGCTGCGGTTAGCAGAAAGGGAATTTTAGAAGGCGGCGGTTTGCCCGGCAAGCTTTCGGATTGTTCGAGCAGAGATCCTTCAAAATGCGAACTCTTTTTGGTTGAGGGTGATTCTGCAGGCGGCTCTGCAAAGCAAGGTCGCACAAGAGAATACCAAGCAATTCTTGCGCTCAAGGGAAAAATTCTGAATGTTGAAAAAGCGAACGATGTTCAGGTTTTTGGCAATGACGAAATCAAAACTATGATTCAATCCATTGGCACGGGAATAAGAGACGATTTCAAAATGGAAAAATTGCGCTACCATAAGATAATAATAATGACTGATGCTGATGTTGATGGCTCTCATATTCAAACTTTGCTTTTGACATTCTTCTACCGTTATATGCGCCCGCTTGTTGATTGCGGTCATGTCTATTTGGCAACGCCTCCTCTTTACCGCATAAAACAAGGCAAACAGGAGACCTATCATTTTTCGGACGAAGACAAAGACGAAGCGATGAACCTTATAAAAGAGGCTGGCAAAAAAGCGGAATTGCAACGCTACAAAGGTCTTGGCGAAATGAACCCCGATCAGCTTGCAAGCACAACGATGTCTCCAGAGACTCGAGTTTTGAAACAATGCTATGTAGAAGATGCAATTAAGGCAGACCAGATTTTTTCAAAGCTTATGGGCGATGACGCTGAGCCTCGCCGCAAGTTTATTGAAGAAAACGCATACAAGGTGATGGATAAGCTGGACGTATAGAAGACGTTTTTCTATATTATTCTTCACATAAAAAGGAAATAGCATCATGGTATTCTCAAGCATTATAGCCGAAGAATTGAAAATAGAAGAGCATCGCATAAAGGCTGCTCTTAAGTTAATGGAAGAAGGCGGAACAGTGCCGTTTATCGCACGTTACCGCAAAGACCAAACCGATAACCTGGACGAAATCCAATTGCGCGATATTCAGCACAGAAAAGAGTCCCTAACGGAACTCTCCGAGCGCAAAGAAACGGTTTTGAAAACGATTGAGGAGCTTGGCAAGCTAACTCCAGAGCTAAAAACTCAAATAGATGCCTGCCGAGACAAAAATCTGCTGGAAGATATTTACGCTCCTTACAAACCAAAGCGCAGCACTCGTGCCACAATTGCAAAAGACAAAGGCATGGAACCGCTTGCAAAGATTATATGGGAACAGGAAGAAACCTCCAATTCCGCAGAAACCATTGCAATGCCATTCCTCTCAGTGGAAAAAGGCGTTGCAGATCCTGCCGCTGCAATCAAATTCGCTCTGGACATACTGGCAGAAGACGTTGCAGACAACACGGAATTCCGCCAATACCTGCGTGCTCAAATCGAAAAGCAGGGCAAAATGGTTTCCAAAGTCAAAAAGGAATTCGAAGGCAAAGAGAGCAAGTTCAAAAACTACTACGATTTCTCAGAGCCTCTTGGTGCAATACCGAGCCACAGAATGCTCGCTATGCGTCGCGGCGAAAAAGAGAAGATTCTGCGCTTGACCATAGAGGTTCCAGACGAAGCTCTGATAGGTTATCTTTGCGAAAAAGTTGTTAAAAGAGACGGAGTTTGGAAACCGCATTTGGAAGCCATGTGCAGAGACTCTTGGGATCGTTTGCTGAAACCGAGCTTGGAAAGCGAGGTCAGGCTTTCGCTGAAAGAAGTTGCCGAATTGGAAGCCTTCAAAGTCTTCACAAAAAATTTAGCAGACATCTTGCTCGCTCCGCCCGCAGGTCACAAATCAGTTTTGGCTTTGGATCCTGGTTTCAGAAGCGGAGTAAAGGTTGCAGTGCTGGATCTTAACGGCAAGTTCCTGGATCACGGCGTGATATATCCGTTGGAACCGCAAAAAGAGGTTGCAAAATCTGCTGCATACTTGACTGCATTAGTTGAGCAATACGATATAGATTTGATTTCCATTGGCAATGGCACTGCAAGCCGCGAAACTGACGATTTTGTAAAAGAGATTTCCGTGAAGCTCAAAAACAAGCGCGGAGAACGCCCGGTTGCAGTTATTGTAAATGAATCCGGAGCTTCCGTTTACAGCGCAAGCGAGCTTGCGATTAAGGAGTTCCCGAAAGAAGATGTGACCACGAGAGGCGCAATTTCCATAGGCCGCCGCTTGCAAGATCCTTTGGCGGAGTTGGTAAAGGTAGAAGCCAAGGCAATTGGCGTTGGGCAGTACCAGCACGATGTGAATCAAAAGGAATTGCAAAAACGTTTGGACGAAGTTGTGGAAAGCTGCGTGAACAAAGTTGGAGTTGATGTGAACAGCGCAAGCATTGCATTGTTGGGCTATGTTTCTGGCGTCAACAAGAATTTGGCAGAGAGCATTGTTAAGCACAGAGATGAGAAAGGCGCATTTGCGAGCCGAGAATCGCTGAAAGATGTCAAAGGTTTTGGACAAAAGGCATTTGAACAAGCCGCAGGATTTTTGCGCATTCAAGAAGCTCAGAATCCGCTTGACAACAGCGCGGTTCATCCTGAGAATTACGGTTTGGTAGAAAAGATTGCGGAAAAAGCCGGCGCTCCTTTAAACGAACTCATAGGCAATGCAACGGTTCTTCAGTCTCTATCCATAAGCGATTTCCCGGATGTGGGCAAGAATACTTTTGAAGATATTTTATCTGAATTGGAAAAACCCGGTCGCGATCCTCGCAAGGAATTCCACTATGCCAAATTCAATCCGAAAATCAAAACGATGCAGGATTTGATAACTGGCAGTTGGCTGGAAGGCGTTGTGAGCAATGTTACGAACTTCGGTGCTTTTGTGGATATTGGCGTTCATCAAGACGGTTTGCTTCACATTTCCGAGATGAGCGATAATTTTGTGAAAGACGCAAAAACATTCTTAACGCTTGGCGATGTTGTTAAGGTCAGAGTTGTTTCCGTTGATGCTCCGAACAAGCGCATTTCGCTTTCCATGAAACAGGAGAGCGAACGCAGAGTTGGCGGCGGCGGTGGCAACAAAGGCACTGGCGGTTACAAAGGCGGCAAAGGTACGATATCGGTAAAAGCGCCGCCTCAAGCGGCAACGCTTGCAGATTTGAAAGCTCGTTTTTCCGGCAAGGCTCAGAAGCCTATGCAAAGCGCTCCGAAAAAACCAGCCGCTGCGGCTGTTAAGAAAAGCGATGTGCTGGCCAGACTTAAGAATGCGATGAAGGGCGGCTTGTAGATATTGCTATTTTCTATAGTAGAGCTGGCTTTTGACAATGTGCATCATACTTTGGATATAATGTCTTTTGCATTCTCGGAGAATGATTTTGAAAAAGCGAAAACCAGATTGGATGCTGTTGTAAAACGTCTGAACCCCGATAACCCCGATTCAAGCTGTGAAAATGATTTCATATAAAAACGGTTTAACCGAGCCTTTTATAGATGTGGATATATGCGTAGGCTGCGTAGGTTGCGAGTTTATTTGCCCTGTTCGTCCCAAGCGTGCGATATATGTGGAGGGAAATATGGTTCATCAGCAGGCAATGGCTTTTGAGGTTGAGAAGAAGGAAGAAAAAGAGATTACGGATTTTGGGTTTTGATGGTTTGGCTAGAGGTTTCGACGCCTCGGCAAAATAACCTTAATTTTGGAGGCTTTATGGATAGCAATAAAATCCAGTTGTTTGAGAACAGAAAAGTTCGTTCTGCTTGGGATGCGGAGAAGGAAGAATGGTTCTTCTCAGTGGTTGATGTGGTGGCTGTGCTTACGGAGAGCCCTGATCCAGCAGCCTATTGGAGAAAATTGAAGCAAAGGCTTAAGGAGGAAGGTAGCGAAACCGTGACAAATTGTCACGGTTTGAAAATGCAAGCTCCAGACGGTAAAATGCGTTTTACCGATGTGGCTACCACCGAACAGCTTTTCCGCATAATCCAGTCTATTCCTTCTCCCAAAGCGGAGCCGTTCAAATTGTGGCTTGCAAAGGTTGGCAATGAGCGACTGAACCAAATGCAAGACCCCGAAAAGTCAATAAAACAGTCTATGCAGGATTACAAAAAGCTCGGTTATTCTGATAATTGGATAAATCAAAGATTAAAAAGCATAGAAGTTCGTAAGGAATTGACAGACGAATGGAAAAACAAAGGCTTGAAAGAGGAAGTGCATTTTGCGGCTTTGACGGATATAATAACCAAAACCTGGTCTGGCAAAACAACAAAGGAATACAAGCAATTCAAGAATTTGAAAAAAGAGAATTTGCGAGACAACATGACAAATGCAGAACTTGTGCTTAATATGCTTGCAGAAATTTCTACAAAAAGCATATCGGAGTCCTCTAGCCCCAAAACATTGAAACAGCACAAGAATGTTGCAAAGCAGGGTGGCGAAGTAGCGTTGAATGCACGCAAGGAATTGGAGCGAAAAACTGGCAAAAAAGCGATTTCCAACTTAAATGCAAAAGCAGGGCTTTTGTTAAAGGGGGAGTGAGTGGAATTATTTTCTATATTCCACCTATGCAACTCCGAGCCTACCCAACCCCTCAGGAATACAAGGAAATGCTTAGCCAAGGCTCAAACCTTGTCATTCCCGTTGGAGTGCGAATTTTAGCCGACACCGAGACTCCGGTTAGCGTGCTCTCCAAGCTTACCGATGAAAAATCCCTGTTTTTGTTTGAATCCGTTGAAGGCGGCGAGCGTTGGGGCAGAAATAGCTTTTTGGGATTTTCTCCGCATTTGGAAATTAAGGTTTTCAGAGATGTTGTTGAGATAAACAATACGGAAAAAATTCCGCACAACGGCGATCCTCTGGATGTGCTGCGCAAAATCGCGAGCAAATATCGCTATGCAGAGCTTGCCGGTTTGCCCAGATTCAAAGGCGGGCTTGTGGGCTACTTCGCTTATGAGATGGTATCTTTTTTTGAAAACAGGGTAGAGAACAAATTGCCGCCGGACCAGCCTCTTGCCCACTTGATTCTGCCGGAAGTAGTGCTGGCTTTTGACAATGTGCATCACACTTTGGATATAATGTCTTTTGCATTCTCGGAGAGTGATTTTGAAAAAGCAAAAATTAGATTGAATACTGTTATTGAAAAACTTTCTAAACCTGTGCAAATTCCTGTGCAAAAAAAATCAACTTATGTTCCCGAACCGCAAATGGAGCCAGAGGCTTTTAAGGCTATGGTTGGGAATATTAAGGAGCGTATTGTTGCCGGGGATATTATTCAGTGCGTTTTGTCTCAGGCTTTTGTTTGCGATGCGCCTTCAAATTTGCTTGGGCTTTACAGGGCGCAGAGATTTATAAACCCTTCTCCTTATCTTTATTTTATGAAACTGGGTGAGATAACTTTGGTTGGTTCAAGTCCTGAAACTATGATTAGGGTGGAGAATGGAATTGCGAATTTGCGACCAATTGCTGGCACTCGTCCGAGGGGAAAGACTGCGGAAGAAGATTTGCGGCTTGCGGAAGAACTTTTGAAAGATGAGAAAGAAGTTGCTGAACACGTTATGCTTGTGGATTTGGGCAGAAACGAGCTTGGCAGGATTGCGAAAGCTGGGACCGTGAAGGTCAGCGATTTGATGATTATAGAACGATATTCTCACGTTATGCACATAGTTTCCAACATAACTGCGGAGTTGGATAAGTCTTACGATATTTTTGATGTGTTGAAGGCTGCGTTTCCGGCGGGAACACTTTCGGGTGCGCCAAAGGTTAAAGCTATGGAAATAATCGCCGAGTGCGAGACCAGGCCCAGGGGCAATTACGCCGGTGCTGTGGGTTATATGTCTTTTGACGGCAAAATGGATTTTGCGATTTGCATTCGCACTGCGATTGTGCAAAACGGCAAGCTCACATTGCAGGCAGGCGCAGGCATTGTTGCAGACAGCGATCCGGAAAAGGAGAGGCAAGAAACCATAAACAAGGCAAAGTCCGTTGCCCGTGCGCTGGAGATGCTATGATACTCCTCATTGACAATTACGATTCTTTTACCTACAACATTTACCAGTATCTTTTGGAGCTTGGCGCAGAAGTCAAGGTTGTGCGCAACGATGTTATAACCGTTGAAGAAGCAGCGGCTCTTAATCCCAAAAAACTGTTGCTTTCACCTGGCCCAGGCCGTCCGGAGGGTGCAGGCATTACGCTAAAGGCCATAGAATATTTTGCAGGCAAGATCCCGATTTTGGGAGTGTGTTTGGGACATCAGTCCATAGGTCTTTTTTATGGCGGAAAGGTTATAGGCGCAAAGCGTCTTATGCACGGAAAGATTTCCAAAGTTGCTGCGGACGGCAAAGGCGTGTTTGCGGGCATAAATGAGCCTTTTGCAGCGATGCGCTATCACAGCCTTGCGATTGAGCGTGAAAGTTTGCCGAGTTGTCTGGAGATAACCGCTACTTCCGAAGACGGCGAGATTATGGGAGTTCGGCACAAAACTTTGAATGTGGAAGGCATTCAGTTTCATCCGGAAAGCATTATGACTCCGCTGGGGAAGAAGATGCTTGGAAATTTTATTTGAATCAATTTCCGGATTGCCGCAAATACGGATACCCGCCATTTACATCACTGCTAATTCCCCAAATGCTGTTAAAATCCCAACCTTCGAAAGTTGACTTTTGCTTCATCTCCGCTTTGCTTTTTTCCTCTCCATCTCCGCGTATTTCGTATCCGCTTTCTATTCTGCTTGTTTCCTTTTCGTAATAACTGTTGATTACCGAAGGATTGGTTTTAGCAAGTCTAAACTTGGAATTATTGCGCTGGAGCTCATTATTTAACCTTAAATTATCGTTGCCTCCGGTAATTCCGCCAGCAGCCCAGTCGAATGAGAGTTCGCTTATCACAGGGGCAACAGAATAGCTATTGCTTATGGTGCCTTCGTTTATTCCCGCCAATCCGCCTATTTTACCGTGCCTTCCCATTACCGAGCCAATAAAATAACTGTTGTTTATAATACCCAAGTTTTCTCCTGCCAATCCTCCAGCACCTCTATGCCATGCCTTAAAGTAAGAAGCTGTTACTCCGAGTCTTTTTACAATACCATTAGATTCTATATTGCCGAACAATCCTTGATTGCCTCTTATCGATTTTATATAAACACCACTGATAATATGGCCGTTGCCGTCAAAAGTTCCATCGAATGAGGCTATTGGAATCCATTTATTAGCAGGAGGTGAGTTTTCCCAGTTTCGCCAATTTGCAGTATCATTGAGAGCGATGTGCGCTCCAAGTTTAATGTATTTATTTGAAAAATTCATTCCGGAATTCGAAAGCCAGGAAAACTTTTCCAATTGCTTTCTGTTCTCTATTGTATATGGGTTTGATTCTGTTCCGTTTCCGCTCGCAAAAAGACTGCTTACGTTTGTTTCTGCCGCAATTTTATTGCTCAAGACTGGATATTTGTTTGCTTCGTGAACCCAAGTGTTTGCTGATAAAATTCCTGCGACGAAATTCAACTCGTCTGTGAACTCCTTGCTCTGCATTTCTGCAGTGGTCTTGCCTGTGCCGCCATAGTTGTCGCTTCCATATACAGCCATGCTTTCATCGCTCTCTTCGTGTTTGCTATTGCTTTCGCTTTGACCGCTAGCTTCCTTATCGTAATAGCTATTGTATATAGCGCTGGTGGTTAGTCCAATTAATCCGCCAACATATTTTTTTCCGGTCACTAAGGCTGCGGAGTAACTGTTTCTTATAGGCGAACTATTGTATCCTGCAAAGCCGCCTACATTTTCATTTCCTGCGACTGTACCAGCAGAATAGCTGTTGCTTATGCTGCCGATATAGTTGTTCCCTACCAGTCCGCCTACATTTTCTTTGCCGGTAGCTTCGCCTATAAAATAACTGTTGGTTATCATGCCTTTGCCATCGTAGCTCCCATTGCTTCCAACAAGCCCGCCTACATCTTTCTCTCCTTTGGTTTTGCCCGTGAAATAGCAGTTGTTTATAATGCCGCCGTAACTATTTAATCCTACCAATCCTCCAACGCTAAAGTCTCCTTTGACATAAGAAGCCGCAACCCCAAGATTCTTTATTTCTCCGCTTGTAAATCCAAACAAGCCTTGAAAGCCGCCCACAGAGTTTATGTAAACGCCGCTGATTACATGGCCATTGCCATCAAAAATTCCGTAGAACCTGTTAAGCCCGTTGAACTCTTCAGACCAGACTCCTTTTATAGGTTTCCACTTGTTGTCTGGCGGATAGCTTTCCCAGTTTTGCCAATTCGCAGTGTCGTTGAGCATTATGTTTTGTCCGAGCTTAATGGTTTTTCCGCTAAAAGTATTTCTGTTATTTACCAACTCGGCAAATCCAGCCAGTTGCTCTGCAGTGTTTATGGTAAATTCGGTTTCATTTCCGTTATACCAAGATGTATCTGCAGTGCCATCCCAGATTGTTGGTACAGAAGCCGTATTCCGAGCAATCACGGCCAGCGAGATTAGCAGTGTTAATACGATTAGCAGTATGAGCAAAATTTTTTTCATAATGGTTCTCTGTATGGGAAATTACAAAAAAATTCTATCTTCCTTCCACAATGCGTTCCATAACCCCCGACATCCTCAACCGGGAGCTCAACCCCTTCCAATACGAAGCGGCCATAGCCGTTGACAGCCCAATGCTTATATTGGCGGGTGCAGGCTCTGGCAAAACCCGTACAATTGCATATAAAATAGCGCATTTGATTTCATACCACCAAGTTGAAGCTCGGCGTATAGCGGCGGTTACCTTTACGAACAAAGCCGCAAAGGAGATGAAAGAGCGAATTGGCAAAATTCTGGAATATCCGCAAATACGCTTGGACTGGATGGGTACCTTCCACAGCCTTTGCGTGAAAATTTTAAGGGTATGCCTTGAAAACCCTGCGGTTGTAAGCAAACTTGGCTGGAAATACACGAAAAACTTCTCCATATACGATGATGACGACCAAAAAAAAATGTTGAAGCTTATAGTTGCAGATGTTGAAGGAGACTTGGCTAATGCAGCTCGCATAAAAAAAGTGAGCTACGCAATTTCCTCTTGGAAAAACGGGGGCATTTCTCCTGAAGAAGCCATGGCCCAAAGCCTTTTTGCAGATCAGAAAGAGATGGCGAACTACTACGAAGAATATCAACGGCAATTGATGAATGCAAACGCTATGGACTTTGACGACCTGCTCTTGCGAGCTTCGGATGTTCTGGAAAGCATTCCCGAAATATCCGCTCAATTCTCGGAGCATTTTCAATATATCTTTGTGGATGAATATCAGGACACAAACGATGCGCAATACATTCTGCTGAAACTTTTGCTCTCAAATATCAACAGAAATATCACGGTTGTTGGCGACGATGACCAGAGCATTTATGGATGGCGAGGCGCAAATCTCAACATAATCCGCAGTTTTCACCGAGACTTTGAGCCTGTAAAAATCGTGAAGCTGGAAGAAAATTATCGCTCAACAACAAACATTGTAAAAGCTGCCGGAGCCGTTATAGCAAAGAACAAACGCCCAAAAGAGATGGAAAAAAATGTTTTCTCAAATCAGGAAAAAGGTTCGTTAATCCACATAAAACAAGTTTCGGATGATTACTCGGAATCCAACGCTCTGGCAACCAAAATTCTCGCTTCCGGCCCAGCGACATATTCTCAAACGGCCGTGTTTTACCGCAACAACGCTCAAAGCCGCTTGATAGAAGCTGCTCTGAACAAATATCGAATTCCGAATATCATAATAGGCGGAACAAGGTTCTGGGACAGAATGGAAGTAAAGGATATTTTGGCGTATATGCGGCTTCTGGTGAACAAACAGGATAACGCCGCATTGCTTAGAGTTGTGAATACGCCTCCGAGAGGCTTGGGCAAAAAGACTTTGGAGCTTTTGCAGCAAAACGCTGAGGATAACGGCACTTCGCTTTGGGAGGCATTGCCAACAGTGCCCAAGCTTGATGCTTTTGCAAAGCTTATAAACAGTTTTGAGCAGGAGCCTGGAGAATCCATAGTCGTTTTGACAAAGAAAATAATAGAGAGCATAAAATACAATGAATATCTGGACAAAGACGATCCTGCTACTGCCGCAGACAGAAAAGCAAATCTCAACGAAATGCTGCGCGGAGTGGAAGATTTTTGCGAAGAAAATCCCGATGCAACCCTCGAATCCTTTTTGCAAGACATTTCCCTTTTGACAAGCGCAGACCGCAAAAACGAAAATTCGGCAAGCTTTGTAACCCTTATGACACTGCATTCTGCAAAAGGTTTGGAATTCGATTCAGTGCACATAGCCGGTTGCGACGAAGGCATTTTGCCGAGCAAAGCTTTTGCCGGAGATTATACCGAAGCGGAAAGACAGGAAAAACTTGAAGAAGAGCGGCGACTTTTTTATGTTGGCCTGACCAGAGCAAGAAAAAACCTGTTCCTATACACGTGCCAAACTCGCTTTTGGCACGGCGAGCACAAGGGATTTGCTCCGACCAGTTTTATAGAAGAAATGGATGCATCTACAATTTATTTTGAAAGAGCGTCAAAAATCTCAGGTTCCCCCTTCAATATATCCATAAACAGGCCAACTCTCCACTCTCCACTCTCCACTCTCCACTCCCGTACCTACGAACACGATGAGTACAGTCAGGTGGAGCCTGAGTTGGTGGGTAAATTTGCTCGGCATAATAAATATGGCAAGGGAAAAATTGTGGGGTTGTATGGCGCAGGCGACAATACGCAGGTAGAAATTATGTTTTCAGACGGGGTTCAAAGAAAATTTGTGCTAAAATTTGCAAATTTGAGCTTCATATAGAGGCTCCTCGCATTTTTCTATATTCCATAGCGAAAGCCGGAGTGGTGAAATTGGTAGACGCGCTGGACTCAAAATCCAGTAGGGGCAACTCTGTGGGGGTTCAATTCCCCCCTCCGGCATTACCACCAAGTGAGGTCCGTATGAAAAAACTTTTCCCTGTAATAGCCTTGTGCTTCACGGTAGCTTTTGCCCAATTTGAAGATGACGAATGGGCAGATTTTGATTATCGAGAGGCTGGACTAAGCCAAACTGAATTCCAGAATGTAAAAGAATCTGGAATGAGCAAAGAAAAACTGTTGCATTTGCTAGAAATTGGCATTCGCCCGTCAGCTTATTTGAAACAGCCCTGGAATGATTTGGGCGTATCCGAAGAGGAATGGATTAAGCAACGTTCCGAAGGAATGGAAGATGGCGAGATAGATCGCACTTACAAAAACGATTCCGGAAATCAGGGCTTGGCAGCGCTTTCTTTTTTGGTTCCGTCTATTTATCAATGGAACACGGATCAAATGGTAATGGCTATAGCTATAGATGCTCTATGGGTAGCTGCTGTTGCAACCACTATTTTTGTGCTGGATGGCAAGGAAAGAATTCAATACGGCGTGCCTTTTATTGTGGGCGCTCATGTGTGGTCTGGCGTTCATGCCTTGGTTTCAACGCTATGGGATAGCAATCCAGACGCTCGCAATTTTACTTGGGGCATTGTGCCAACGGGTAAAAGTTCCTTTGCTGCAGCTGCAACCGTTAAGTTTTAGGAAAGGATTGTAGGAATCCCCTGAGTTGGATTCGGAGCACGGTAAGAAGTTGGCGCAGATTCTGGATTTAGCAATATATCCCTAACTTCGTCTTTGTCTTCTACTTTAGACAAAATGGTGATCTGATCCCAGCCGCACAAGGCAGTGTCGCCTTTTGGCGGCAGAACTACCCAAATATCGCTTTCGGTTTTATCGGAGAGGCTTTGGCTTTTGTCGAGTACTTCTCTGGCTTTGGCTGCAAGTTCTTTTGTTTCGTCGTATCCTCTAAGGCTTCTCGTATTGAGTATGCTCAGGATTTTTTGGGTTTTTCTGTAAAGCAAAGAAACTTTTTGCCTCCGTGTTATCATCAGCAAAAGAGCGTTTTCCGGAAGCCTTAAATCTCTAATCAAAGGTCCTTTGCGTCCTTCCGGGCCTGGCAAGTCAACGGTGAAAACAGTTAGTCTTTGACCCGATTCCATATCGTCTTTTGTTAGAAAGTCAAGGCTGTATGGAGGTTCGGGGCGAGAAGCTGTGGATAAATTCAACACGGTTGTGAGTTTGCCAAGCGTTAATCCTTGAACTGCAAGCGAGAGCAAAACCGCAAAAAATACTATATTGAAAATTTCCATTCCACCGACAAGCCCGGCCGCTGCAGGATACGTCGCTAGAGAAATAGGAACCGCGCCTCTAAGTCCAGCCCATGCTATAAAAAATTTTTCCTTAAATCGTATGTTCATATTAATGGTTCCCAGAAAAACCGCTAGGGGACGCGCTACAAAAGAAAGGAAAATAAACAGCAAAATTCCTTTTAAGTACATATTGTCTTTAAACCAACTGCTCGGTTCTGCCATCACTCCCAAAAGCACAAGAAGCAGAACATTCATTATGGTTGATATTGCGTAAGAAAAATTATAAACACCCTGTTTATGGACAAATGGCGTATTGCCCAGCACAACTCCTGCTACGAATGCTGCGAGTATTCCGCTTGCGTGCAATGTTTCGGTGATTCCGTAAGTGAGCAACGCAGTGCAAATCAGTAGTATATAATAGTAAGCGTTTTCTTGCGGAGTGAGTTTGTTTATTATCAACGCCGCGCCTTTTGCCACAACCAATCCCAAGATTGCTCCGGCTATAAATTTCCAAAAGAATAATCCGGCAACAATGCCAAAGCTGAATCCGCTGGAGTGAGAGAGAGCCTGCACTGATACCACGGTGAGCAAAATTGCCATTGGATCGTTGGCAGCGCTTTCCACTTCTATGGTTGATTTTAATTTATGGCTTAGGGCTTGTTTTCTTAGCACAGAGAATACGGCGGGAGCATCGGTGGAAGAGATTATTACTGAGAGCAATATGCAAACATTTTTATCCCATCCTAAAATAAAATACAGGCATGCAAATGTAAAGACAGCTGTTAATATAATGCCCCACGTGGCTAAACCTATGGCTGGTAGGGCAGCGGCTTTAATATTCTCTTTTTTTGTGCAAAATCCGCTGTGGAACAGAATAAAAACAAGTGCTAAATTTGCTAGCTCTTTTGCAAGCTTGAAATCATCGAATATCCAGAACTGAAACCCATCGCTTCCGAAAACAATGCCAATGAACAAAGCTACCAAAACCAGCGGTATGCTTCTTTTATCTGAATGAACTGCAATAAACACAACAGATAGAAGTATAAGCGGCAGCGCTAAATAGACTATGTTGGCAGAGACAACGGTTTTGAGCAGGTTGAATAGAAAATCCATTTGGGCAATGTAGAAAAATATTTTTTCTATATTGTCAATAAGGCTCTCAAATGCAAAACAGCAATATAATATCAATACCACTCTCATGGCGGCGGCAAACATCCATGAAGCGCAGATTTATTGCTTTCTCATCAATGCTTTTTTTGCTTATTTTCGTGTTTGGGAGTGCGGCTTTTGTTTTTTTAATGGGGCAAATCCTGTTTGATAATGCAGGGCGCGAATTGATGAAAACTGTGGAGGTTGAACGGCATAAACTTGAAGCTTCGGTAAATAGCGATATTGCCATTACGCTTAAGATGGCAGATTCGCCCTTAATGCAGCAGTATTTTCTCAATCCAAATGATTCTCATGCGAAAGAACAAGCCTTTGAAGATATTGAGGGATACCGCCGAATTCTCTCGTCTGGTTCAGCTTTTTGGGTAAACGATGAGGATAAGATATTTTGGATGGATGGCAAAGAAGCCTATATAGTTGACCCTGATGATCCGAATCTCTATTGGTACAATATGACAATGTATGATACTCATAGATACAATATCAATATAGACTTTGACCCAAATTTAGAAGTGACAAATATTTGGATAAATGCGCCTGTTTTTGACCACGAGCACAACCCTCTTGGCATTTTGGGAACAGGCACGCACATATCGGATTTTGTAAATGCCATATATAGAGATTATTCAGGGGAAGCGGCGTTGTATTTCTTAAATGCGACAGGCGAAATAACCGGGGCGAGCGATATTGATTATGTTAAAAAGAAAGTAAGCATAGAAGAAAAGCTTGGAAACATAGGGGAAAAAATTTTTGTCGAAGCAAAAAAACTCAGTCCAGGCGAGATAAGATATTTTGAGATTGAAAATCAGGCTAAGGTAATTGCTATTGGCTCGATTCCCGCTTTGAACTGGTATGCTGCTGCGGTTCGCAGTTTTACCGTTGAAGATTTCTTGCGAACAAGCATGGCTGTTCTTTTTGCAGTGATGATGTTTGTAATTTTTTCGGTTTTTGTGGCATTCAATATATTTGTGGCAAAATTGCTTGAACCGCTTTACAACATTGTGAGAGATATAACTCAAATTTCTGCGGATTGGGATTTAAAGCGGCATGAGCAAGGCGAAATAGAAACCTTGGGCGAATTTCTCAACATGACTATAATAGATGCGTTGACTGGCATTTACAACAGGCGGTATTTTGACGGAAGCATGAAAAAAATCATCAAATCTTTATCTCGCACAGACGGCAAGCTCAGCGTATTGATAATAGACATCGATTTCTTTAAGAACTACAATGATGCTTATGGGCACGAAAAAGGCGATTGCTGCCTTAAGGAAGTTGCAAATGTTCTTTCTGAAAACCTTACCAGAGCAGAAGATTTTGTTGCCAGATACGGCGGAGAAGAATTTGCTGTTGTGCTGCCAAATACAAATGAGAGAGGAGCGCTTGTGATTGCAGAAAAATTGCTCAGAAAAATGCGAGAACGCAATATACCTCATAAGAAAAGCGATGCGGCTGATATAGTCACAATTTCTATTGGAGGTACAACCGGTATTGTGAAACATTCGCAAAGCGGAAGCAATTATTTTAGAAGCGCTGATAAGGCGTTGTATAAGTCCAAGCAGAACGGTCGAAACAAATATACATTTGAGAGTTTAGCACCCGAGTGATAAATTTTACTATATTCCTATGCTATGGCTCCGCAATTTCCAACGCAAGACGCTCAAACGCTAGTCCGCCTCGCTCTGAATGAAGATGTACGCACTGGCGATGTGACGAGCTTATGGACCTTGCCGGAGAGGCAAATTCAAACCGCAACCCTTATAGCGAAAGAAAGCGGAGTTATAGCCGGGCTTCCAATAATTCCTCTTGTATTTGAAAATATTGAAATAGCCTTGTCCGTTCAAGACGGCGCAAAAGTAAATCCCGGCGATAAAATTGCAACCATAACCGGGGAAACAAAAACTTTGCTCGCCGGCGAAAGGGTAATGCTCAATTTTTTGCAACAGCTTTCCGGAGTGGCAACCATAACGAATAGCTTTGCGCAGGTTCTCGCAGGCACAAAAACCAAAGTGCTGGATACCCGCAAAACAATACCAGGGTTCAGAACGCTGCAAAAATACGCTGTTCTTGTAGGAGGCGGTTCAAATCACCGCATGGGATTGTGGGATATGGTTTTGGTTAAGGATAACCACGTTGCCGCTGCTGGAGGTGTTTTGGAAGCTTGGAATGCCGTGAAAAAACAGAATACGCAGAATTTGAAGGTTGAAATAGAGGTTGAGAATTTGGAACAGCTTAAATCGCTTTTAGGTTTGGGCGTGAATAGAATAATGCTGGACAATATGGACAACCAGACTATGCAAGAAGCGGTTCGCATTGCAAAGGAAAGCGGAGACCCTGTTGAGTTGGAAGCCAGCGGTAACATGACTTTGGAAAGAGTAAAGGAAATAGCGAATATAGGCTTGGATTTTATTTCGGTCGGTGCATTAACCCATAGCGTAAAAGCTTTAGACATTTCAATGAGAATATGAAAAGCACTCTTGTTTTAACAGTGGACATAGGCAACAGCCAAACCGCAATAGGCGTTTACAGAAATGCAAAAGTAGAAGCGAGTTTTCGTTTAACCACAAACGATAAAGCTACCAGCGATGAACTTTTCTTTAGAATAAGCGATTTGGCAAGGCATTCCAATCACAAAACAAAAGATTTTACTCATGTTGGTTTGAGCAGCGTTGTGCCTCAGCTTTTGCGTCCCTGGGTTAAGGCTCTTAACGCATACTTTAATAAACCTATTCAGATTGTGAGTTCAAAAAACTGCTTGGACTTGCCCATAGCTTATCCTCGTCCTGCAAGCGTGGGTCCGGATCGTTTGTGCAATGTGATAGCCTTGCGTGCAATGGGGCTTTCAGACGGAATAGTTGTGGATATGGGAACTGCTACCACATTTGATGTTTTGCATAACGGTGGCTTTGCCGGCGGTTTGATTGTGCCTGGCATAAGCGCATCTATGGATACCTTAACGGAAAAGGCCGCAATGCTTTTGCCGGTTTCAATAAAATGGACAAATAGATTTGTTGCAAAAAACACAGGCGATGCAATGCGCGCCGGTATTCTTTATGGATTTTTGGCTCAGCTTGAATTTTTGCTCAAAGGTATTAAACACGAAATTGGAATGGAAGACATTCCGGTGATAGCTACAGGCGGTTGGAGTCAAATGCTGCAGAAGCGCACTTCAACAATAAAAAAATATGATCCATATTTAACTTTGGAAGGCATTCGCCAAGTTGCAATCCACGGAAATGGCTTCAACAATCTTGACGGCGAAGATTAGATTTTTGCCACTTACGTATATTTTCATGATGCCCCGATAGCAAAATTTCTGGAACCTTCATCCCTTCAAATTCCTGTGGCCTTGTCCAAACCGGACAGCTGAGCAATCCTTCCTGAGCGAAAGAATCGGTCTCTGCGCTTTCCATAGCGCCAAGCACTCCAGGAATCAACCTGACAATAGCATCGCTCAAAATCATAGCAGGCAACTCGCCGCCGCTAACAACGTAGTTCCCAACGCTAACAGATAAATCAACACGACTTTGCCTAATGCGTTCATCAACGCCTTTGTAATGTCCGCAAACCAAAACTAGATGTTCTTTTTGCGAAAGTTCCTTTGCCAAAGAATGCGTGAGCGTTGTGCCGTCAGCCGCAAGCAAAATCACAGTTGCATTGTTCTTTTTAGGTTCGCAAGAGTCTATAGCTTTAGCCAAAGGTTCTGGCCTCAAAACCATTCCGGCTTCAACTCCGTAAGGCGAGTCATCCACCTGTCCATAATCGTTAATTGCAAAATCTCTTAAATAAACCGTGCGAAAATCCAGAATGCCGCTTTTCCGAGCACGTCCCATTATGGAATGGCTCATAGGCTCAAACATTTCTGGGAATAATGTGATGCAGTCGATTTTCATACGTGCTTGGAAGAAAGTAGAAAATTGTCAAAATTGTCAACAGATGTTTGCAAAATTTATGGTTACCCTTGACAGGCTCTCAAAATCTTTCTATATTCGCCAATAATTTTGGAGACAATTTTATGGGGCAAGTGAGTAAAATAGAATCTCGGATATTTACGATTCGTGGATTGCAGGTTATGCTGGATAGGGATTTGGCGGAGTTGTATCAAGTTCCTGTTAAAGTTCTAAATCAGGCGGTTAAGAGAAATATAGACCGATTTCCGCCAGATTTTAATTTTCAGCTTACAGAAGATGAGTTTAAGAATCTAAACTTGAGGTCACAAATTGTGACCTCAAGTTCACATGGAGGAATAAGATATATGCCTTATGCTTTTACAGTACAAAATGGGTTTAGACAAATATTTCTATCAAATCATAGAACATAATTCTTGTGCGTAAAGATTCGCTTGGCTTTAAGCTTATTCCAAGAAATTTAGCTTCGATTTTTTCGTTGTCAAATAAAAATGAAAATCCATTTTTCCCATAAAAAGAAATTACTTGCTCGCTATTATAAGCATCTACAATTAAAAATCTGCAACCAGTCTTGTTGTTTTCTTCTCTAAACCATGATTTGAGAAAATCTAATATTTGAGAACCTATTCCAGAATTCGTATACTTTCTATTAACCCCTAATCTACCTATTAAAACCGCTGGATAATTTCTTAAACGTTGCTTTTGCTCAGGAATATTTCTCCGTAACTGTCTTTTTGACTCTTCCGGGAGGGTTCTCACTTTAACAGAATCATTTGAAATTGTAAAAATGCTAATGATTTCCTTTTCATTGGAATTGGATAAAAAACAATATGTTTTTCCAAAGAGCTGAAGTTCAAAATTAAAAGCATCATTTTCAAAGAACTCATTTAAATCCGATTTTCCGCAATCAAATGGACTAGCCTCTTGTACAAGCTCTTGTGTTAATTTTTTGAATATGCATTTACTTATATCAATGCTATTCACCTGAATTTAGATCTTGATAAAATGCTTCTCATTGTGCGAAACTGCTTAGAAAAGTCCAAAGTTCCAGCTTTTTCAACTTCATTCCTATGGGCGATTTCTAAAAACCGCCTTCCTTGCTTCCCAGTTAGAACCGGTATTGTTTGAATTGGCATAGCCATAGGGAAAATATAGTAAAAACATAATGAAAAAAACTAAACAATAAACTCCAAATTCACAACGATTCTCTTCTTCTCCATATCAACCCCCAAAATGCAATCATCTATCCATGGGGCCATGATTTCTTTGTTATCAATCAACAAATTAAACACATTCACCGAGGGCATTTCCTGTGCGCTTAGCACTTTGCCAACAACTTTGCCCTCTTTGTCCACAGCGTCAAAATTTTCAAAATCGCTGAAATAAAACTGACCTTCAGGCGCTGGCATTCTTTCGGATTCTGGAACTAAAACATGAGCGTTTACAAAAGGCTGAACGGATTCTGGGGAGTTTAAGCCTTCAAAACGAAATTTCCATAAAAAGTTGTATTCTTCGGAATGCGAAATGGTCGCTTCCTTGATTTCCCCGTTTGACAACTCCAGATATACCTTTTTTAATAAAGAATGCCTCTCAACATCGTGGGTGAGAGGCTTGCAAAGAATATCGCCAAAAACACCGTGAGTTCGCATTAAACGACCCACGGCTACATAGGAATTCACACTCTAGCCTTCTGCAGGTGCGGCCGGTGCTGCGGCTGCGGCTTTTTCCGCTTCAAGGCGTGCTTTGGCTTTTGGGCTCAGTTTCGCTTTCTTTGCCTTTGGGGCCAGCGGAACCGGTGTTTTGCCTTCAATGCTTCTGCCTGCGCGCTTTTCGTGAAAAAGTGCCATTATGCCTTGCTGTTTTAACAGAGAACGAACTGTATCGGAAGGCTGTGCGCCAACACCGAGCCAATACATAACTCTCTCAAACTCAAAACGAACCTCTGCGACTTTCAAATTCGGATCGTAAAAACCGAGCTGTTCCAAACATTGACCGTCGCGAGCCTTACGGCTGTCTGCCACCACCACCCTGTAAGTGGGGTGATGGCGTTTTCCAAATCTAGATAGGCGAATTACTGCTGCCATAAATATTTCCTATAAATTGCGAAGTTAAAATATAGCAAATTTTTCCCGTTTCGTCAAGGTTACACAACCAATTATACCACTCCATGAGCGATCATAACCTTGGCTACCTTCAAGAAACCTGCTATATTTGCGCCATTCACCAAATTTCCGGGGGTATTGTATTCCTTTGCGGCGTTTTTAGCCGTTTCGTGAATATTCTCCATTATTCGGTGAAGTTTTGCGTCAACTTCGTCAAAACTCCAAGAGAGACGCTGGGAATTCTGCGACATTTCAAGGCCGGAAGTTGCTACTCCGCCTGCATTTGCCGCTTTTCCTGGGCCATAAGCGATTTTGGCATCCAAGAACACCTTGACCGCTTCCGGCGTGGAAGGCATGTTTGCGCCTTCTGCAACGGCAGTGCAGCCGTTTTTGACGAGCGTTTTTGCGCCTGCTTCGTCAAGTTCGTTTTGAGTTGCGCTGGGCAAAGCAATATCGCAGGGGATTGTCCAGATGCCTGAACAGCCTTCCGTGTATTTTGCGCTTTTTACCTCTTTTGCGTATTCGCTTATGCGCTTTCTCTCAACCTCTTTGAGTTTTTTCACCAAGTCTAGCTTGATTCCATCTGCGTCGTGAATATAGCCGCTGGAGTCAGACATTGCGATTACCTTTGCTCCGAGGCTCATTGCTTTTTCTGCAGCGTATATGGCAACGTTTCCGGAGCCTGATATCACAACATTTTTCTTGTCAAAACCGCTGCTTCTGTCTTTTAGCATTTCCTGGCAGAAATAAACACAGCCGTAGCCTGTGGCTTCCGTTCTTACGAGCGAGCCTCCATACAGGAGTCCTTTTCCGGTTAGAATGCCGTGGTAAATATTTTTGAGTCTCTTGTATTGCCCAAACATATAGCCTATCTCTCTGGCTCCCGTTCCTATGTCTCCGGCTGGAACGTCGGTATCTGCGTCTATGTGCCTGTAAAGCTCGGCCATGAAGCTCTGGCAAAAGCGCATAACTTCGTTATCTGATTTACCTTTGGGGTCAAAGTCCGAGCCGCCTTTTCCGCCGCCCATCATAAGCCCGGTGAGCGAGTTTTTGAAAATCTGCTCAAAACCCAGAAATTTGATGATGCTGGTATTTACGGATGGATGTAATCTTATTCCGCCCTTGTAAGGTCCGAGCGCAGAATTGAATTGAATTCTCATGCCCCTGTTCACTTGAACTTTGCCGGCATCGTCTATCCATGGAACTCGGAAGATTATTTGTCTTTCGGGTTCAGTGATTCTTTCCAGAATACCGGCCTGCTCGATTTCCTTGTTTTTCTCTATCACCGGGCTCAAAGATTCCAGAACCTCGGTTACCGCTTGATGAAACTCCGCTTCACCCGGATATCTCTTTTTCACGGTTTCGACCACGCGAGAAATATATTGACTGCTCATACTTTTTCCTTGTTAGAAATGACTGGAATGGAATATAGAAAATTTCACTTAGCTAAAAGTAAATAAAGCCGCCCAGGTTTATAAATGGATTTTTCCCATCGTAACCTTCTTCAAATACATTGCGCAAGCGTGTTTCCACCGCCCAGCCTTCCCGTTCATAGCGCAACCCGAAGTAAGCTCCTAAAATGTTGTTGCTTTGAATGTATAAGCCGTAACCATCAAAATCATAAAGGTAAATGTTATAGCAAGCACCCATAAAAGCAAGTAAATGTTTTGCCAAAACAACTTCTCCAAAAATATTCGGAGAAATATTAAGGCGTAAATTATAAGAACGGCTATCACGATAATACCAATCATCCGTATAAAGATCGCTAAAGTATTCATAAAATTGCCAATAAAAACTGTTGTTCAATCCGATAATCAATCTTGCTCTATCATTTTGCAAAGCTTTATATCCAAAAGAAAATTGCATTTTTATAGTACTTATGGTATCATTAGATTTCATATACAGGTTATCGGATTCATACTCAGTTATTCCTTCAAAGCGATTGAAATCAAGTGCTATATCCCAAATTAATTTGTTGCCGCCAGTCACGCCGAGTACAAAGTATCTTGTAGAACTTTCTGAATAAATAGAAAGATATGATTTGCGGGTCAGCCAACTTGTGCCTCCGTAAACCATAAAATTTTTGAAAGCAAATGAAACATTTAAGCCTATATTATCGCCTTCTCTAACTTCATACTCATCAAATGCATAACGTTCATTGTTGCTTGCCCATAATTTATGTGGAGCCCAATCCAAAGAAAGCCCCCAAGAGTTTTTTGCATAACCCAAAATCAAGGAATTGCCAAAACCCAGGAATGCGGAGCCTCCTGCCAAATCAAAAGCCGAGTATCCCGTGTAGTCAATTGGCGCAATATAAATAAACTTGTGGCCGTAAATATCGCTTGGCTTTGCAATAAGGTCTGCAATGGTTGGAGCTGCGCCCAATGTTCCATAAGGGTTATATGCTGGGCCCCTCAGATTGTCAAATTGCGCAAAAGCGGATATTGCACAGAACAAAGCCCAAAACAACAATTTTTTCATAAAATGAATATAGTAAAAATCGGAAACATTAGAAAACCTCTTTTCCGCTAAACTTTTTCCATTTTCTGCCGATATATAATTAAAAGGAGTATCTTCATGACCGTTTTCGGCAGTCCCAGCGGGCGTATATTTGATTATGTAAAAACCACACAGCTTGAGGCAAAGTGGCAGCAACGCAAATTGGATTTTATTGCACCGAAAACAGAAAACGATAAAATCAAGGGAAACAATCTTTTTAAGCAAAATGACGAAATGATAAAAGCGACAAATTTGAATCGCATAGTAGGTAAAATGAAATCGGGGAAAAGATTGACTAGAGACGAAATGGAATACCTAAAAAAGCATGATCCTGTCTTGTACGAAAAAGCGGTTAAAATTGAAAAGGAGCGTGAAGAACATCGTCAGGCATTGAGAAATTGCAAAACAAAAGAAGAAGCTAGAAGAGTCCAAACAACAAAATGCCACCTGCTTCAAGCAGAAGCTAAAGCTGTGCCCGATAGCAAAAACGGCTCAAGCCCGATGGAGTTGGAATTTATCAGCATGAGAATGATGGCAATGGTTGACGAGTTTGCCGAATTTGTAAAATCCAGCGAATACGATGATATGCCAAACGAACACGAGCTAAACGGTGAAGAAGAAAATAAACATCAACGCAAATTCAAAAGAAGTAAATCAATACAAAGCTACGAAATGCAAATTCGTAAAATATCTCGATTCCAAAACGATAATCATTCTGAAAAGCCATCGCTCTCCAAAAGCATAGAAGCTAACGTTTATGGTTAAAGCCGATAATTACGGGGGTTTTCTAGTATAGTTTTACTTTGAGGAGTAAAATTATATGGAAAGCGGCTATAAATTCAAGTGTGAAACTTGACGAAATTTGCTTGGAAATAGCGTTTTTAAATAGGCAAGTGGCTGGAATTTATGGAGTTACGAATTATGGTTTTTGTTACGACAATTTTTTGATAATTGATTTAAACAGCAGTATGCTCAATGTTGCCCAATAATTTCGCATTTTTGGAACTGATAACCGGTTTTCCAGTTTGTTTTTCCGCCGCTATCCTTGCCGTTTTTGCAACGCTTGCCCCTCGCTTTGCCACTGTTTTGGTTTGTTCAAAGCCAGATACATTTTCATTTTTATGAATTTCGCTTGTCGTGGCTTCTGCGAGCATATTTAACACCAACTCCAAACTCGTCATATTATCACGCAAACTTTCTTTCTTCAAATTTTTCAACTTTTTATAGTCGGCAACAGATTTTCCAGACCATTCTTTAGACATTAAATTAGTGAGTATCGCATATTCAAAATCATTTCTTACTCCAGATTTATTCCATTCGTCGGTTAGTTCTTTTCTGGTCTTTATTGACTGCAAACGCAAATTTATCCATTCATCGCTATAACCCAAATTTTTATATTGCTTCATAGCTAACTCTATGGTTAATTCAGGGTCTTGGGAAGAATTTAATCTTTCGCTTCCGACTTGTGCCAGCCACAGTTTAAATGGTTCTGCTTTTGGAGACGGAATTGATTGGATTAAGCGGAGCAGTTGCCTGGCTGTGGCTACATCGGTTAAATAATATTTACCATCATCCGATTGCATTTTCAGTTGTCCCAAATCTTGGGACAACTCACTACCTTCCTCATTTAGCTTTGTTTTTAAAGCATTCCAATATTTTCTTGCTCGTGGGCTATCCGTTAAAACTGCCACTACATCAACAACTGAAAAGAACCATTCCTCCTTTTCCTCATCCCAAACAGAACGAACTCGCTTGTTTTCAAATAACTGGACTTTATTGCTTTCCATTTTTTCTCCATAAAATAGCATTTTTTGTTGTGACAACTTTTTGATATGTGCAAGATAGCTGCATAGCAATGAATATAGAAAATTTCAGAGTTACATATAATTTTTTACAGGAGCGACAGATTTCGAAATTGTAGTGTACGGAATTTTTATTTTGAGCTTATTGAACCCAAGTTTTTGAAATCGTCGTATATGGATTTACAATTTCATTGATATTCATAAAATGCTCCTATGCTATTCTGTATATCGGCACTATTGGGGGAAAGTTTAGGGGAATTATTTAAGCATACGCATCAAACGCTGTTCCGCCTTCCAGGTGCTTGGGTTGGGTTTTCCACGCTTCGTTGTAGGTTTTGCAAAATTCTTGATTTCGTGCGAATTCTTCGTTTGTGCCTACGCATTGCCAACCGTTATTGGGGCTATAATTAGCTATTAATTCGCCTTTGTCGCTGTAAAATCCTGCGGTGGTCAATGTATCGCCTTCAAAGCAAGCGTGATACGCAGAACATTTCATATCAATAATTTGATTTTTTTTATCACCCTTTTTTTCTAACTCTATAAACAATTCAAGCAATGTTTTTCTGGCTTCTTCTGGTTTTTGTTTTACCATATTTGCGTTGGCAAACATTTCTTTGGTTGAATTGGTTACCATATTCTCCCTGTCTGGAGAAACTGATGATATATACTCTCTTTTTAAGTCCCAATATCTTTTGGTTCTGCTATGGAAATCTCCTTTTTTTGGTCTTCTCTGGCTATTCTAGCAATATCTTCTTTTATTTCCTCGTCACTTCTTGTAGGTTCGGTTTTGGTATACATTTCCGTGCTTTTTCTAAAATCTGCTAGCCTAATGTTTCCAACTCTTGCCCCTGTTCCAAATCTGTCCGTTGCACTTAGTTGGTAATGCTGAACTCCAGAATTTACATTGTTAAGACTGCTCATAAAAACCTCATTTTTAAGCCGTTTCGCTCATTAACCTATCATAGGCACTATTATATAATTCTCTCATTAAATTAGGATTTCCAACCTTGTTAGAGACTTCGGATTGTTCACTACGCCTTCCTGCTGAAAAATCGTATGTTGCATTATACACGGCGTGGAGTTCAATACTACGTGTCAGTTCTTCTTTTGTAAGCTGTTGAGCTAATCTTCCTCCGCTATACATCATTATTGAGTTCTCAAATTTGATTTCGCTTCCTACTGATTTGCTGTCGGGGTCAAAAAAATGCATATATTGTACTT
>Ga0209755_10000415_pt1 | contig 79310 bp, 60 predicted proteins | sample TergutCo191P1_FD_187301 | JGI IMG/M metagenome (GOLD analysis project Ga0209755, IMG submission 187301) | Cornitermes sp. P1 segment gut microbial communities from Petit-Saut dam, French Guiana - Co191P1 (SPAdes) (version 2) | ecosystem: Host-associated > Arthropoda: Insects > Digestive system...
CTCCACTTTTTACAGACGTCTCAGAGAACACCGTAATATGGAGAGAAAAAAATAACCGCAGAGAGTGCTATGGCTCGACAGTTGGATATATAGCACAATAAAAAGCTGTCAAAATGTCTACTTTTTGGCAGTTAGTGTGACACAGTTTGGTAGTTGGCCTGACACAGCAATTATGAATAATCATCATAGACAAATTAGTCATAACTAACAAATGGGTAGCCGCTTTGCAGTGCTTGAGATTGCCGGATTTGTATAACTTGCCAAAACGCATTATATAACACTTCTTTTTGTTGACATTTTTATACTAATCAAGATAGTATATCGGGAAATATGAAGCTGTCAAAAAGTAGACATTTTGAAGCTGTCAAAAAGTAGACATTTTGATATTTTATATTGACATTGTTGTGTAGATTGCGATATTATATGCTGTGGCATAATTTTTATGAAAACTACACATGTTAGAGAGGTTAGAAAGTATGAAGAATATGAAATTAAGACTCAAGATAATTTTGCCGACGGTGATTTTGGTTTTTGCGCTTTTGGTGGCTATATTGGTAGTAACAATTGTGCAGTTTACTTCGCTGAGCGATAGCTTGGTGGAAGAAAGACTTGAAGCCGTTTCCAACAGCGTGCGACATATAACTGACGACACACGGCAGATGGTCATTGATGTCGGTCTCAGAGTTTCATATGACCCCCGGCTGCCACAAGCGGTGCTTACGGCAAATACACAAGAAATACTCCGTGTCGGAAACCAACTTGCTATTGACTACGGTGTAACATACATCACCGTTGCCGGTGCGGATACATATGTCCTTGCAAGAACAGACGAGCCGGAACGCTACGGCGATGCATTTCGCACAGTAGCTCTGCTTGAAGCACTTGATGGTATAGTTTCCGTTGCATATACCCCTGTGGGCCAACGTCTGATCCCAATTCGCTCTTCTGTACCTATCTTCCACGAAGGTGAAATAATCGGCGTTGCGGTTATAGGTTACGCGCTTGATACACCAAAAGCGGTTGAAGCACTGCAAGAAAGACATAACGCAGAATTTACGATATTTGTACATGACGAGGCGACCGGAAGATATGTGCGAGTCTCCTCCACATTGACAGACGAACACGGCAACAGCGTTGTGGGGACATACATGGAAGACCCCTATATACTAGATGTTGTATTCAGACAAAGGAACGAACTGCAAACCACGATCACCCAGTTTGGTGAACAGTTCAGTGCTTTCTACTTGCCGTTTTACGCACCTGACGGCACTGAGCTGGGTGTAGTATTCATGGCTCTGCCTTTAGGTGAGATTATCGCACAGAGAACTATGGTAACCGTGATTGCAATAATCATAGGCGTTGTGGGACTTGCCGTGGCAGTTTTGATTATATTCCGTATAGCTAACGGAATAAGCAAGCCCATCAAAATTATCAATGAATACATGACTATGGTTTCAAAAGATGGCGACATTTCATGCACTCCTGAAGAAGAGCAGACAATCTTGAAAAATGCAGCCCGTGGGGACGAAACCGGAGAACTCTTTACTGCGTTTCACGGTGTTATTAAAAGCTTAACTGAAGTATCCGAAGACCTCAAAGAGGTTGCTGCCGGCAATCTTACAAGGGAAATCACCGTTCGCAGTGATAAGGATCTATTGAATATTGCACTCAACGACATGGTAAACAATCTCAACCGCATGTTCGGCGATATTCAGGCTTCCACATCACAGGTATCAACAGGCTCGAAGCAGATAGCCGACGGAGCGCAGACACTGGCTCAAGGCTCGACGGAGCAAGCGGCATCGGTTCAGCAGCTATCATCGTCCATCTCCGAGATTGCAAAGAAAACAAAGGATAATGCACAGATGGCGGAAAAAGCAGCATCACTGGCAAACGACATAAGGAGCAGCGCAGAAAAAGGCAGCAGCCAGATGGATGAAATGATGATGGCAGTCAAAGACATAAACGAGTCAAGCCAAAACATCGGCAAGGTAATAAAGTCGATAGACGACATAGCATTCCAGACAAACATACTCGCACTAAACGCAGCAGTCGAAGCTGCAAGAGCCGGACAGCACGGAAAAGGCTTTGCAGTTGTGGCGGAAGAAGTCAGAAATCTGGCGGCAAAGAGCGCGGAAGCCGCGAAGGACACCGAAAGCCTGATTGCGGACTCAATAACAAAAGCCGAGCTCGGCTCTAAGATAGCAGACGAGACCTCGGCGAGCCTGAGCGAGATAGTTTCCGGAATCGGCGAGAGCAGCCGGCTCGTGGGTGATATAGCCAGGTCCTCCGAGGAACAGACGGTCGGCATCACACAGATAAACACGGGCATAGATCAAGTGGCAAATGTAGTACAGCAAAACAGCGCAACTGCGGAACAAAGTGCTGCGGCATCGGAAGAAATGAGCGGTCAATCCGATATGCTTGAGCAGCTAATCTCGCAGTTTAAGCTAAAAAATGCACAGACCTTTGGCAGTTTGCCGAAGCCGTCGACAGTAAAAAAATTGCCGTCCTCTGCGGGATATAATGATGGCAGTTTCGGAAACTCATCTGACCCTTTCGGAAAATATTAAATTAAAGGGTTTTTATGTCGACAGCAGTTATTACGGTGTTCGTGGCAGCGGCTAACCTGATTGGACACAATCAAACTTTCATGTTTTTCACTCCACTTTTCCGCCGCTGCCATGTACATACTTTCAAATAGTTTTGCCTAAAAAGGCGTGTGCGACCATTTTGTGTCGGCACGCCTTTACAGGTAGATATTGATATGGTATTATGAACATCTGATGTATACTCGGCAAGATGGAGATAAAAATGGTAAATGGAAAAAAAGCTGTGTAGTAAATTATGTCAAATCACCGATAGAAAATTAGAGCACAAGCATACAGTATTAATTGCAAGTTTATTAATCATACTCAAATTCATTATTGTCATGGGGCACAGAACCGTTATCATGCCGCACGCCTACCATGACGATGTGCTGTTTTTTAGTTTAGCATCTTCCATAACCGAAGGCAATTGGCTCGGACCCTACAATCAGCTAACTTTGGCAAAAGGCGTATTTTTTCCGCTATGGTTGGCATTTTTAAATGCATTTTCTATTCCACTGCTCATAGGAAACCAGGCTTTATATACCCTGGCTTGCCTGTTTTTTGTTTACTCACTAAGGCCGATACTGAAAAGCAAAATAGCACAGCTGATATGTTTCGCATTTCTGTTATATAATCCTATTACTCTGGGTGAAATGCAAATGCTCCGCATTTTACGGGATGGAATTTATCATTCTTTAGTTATGTTTGTGTTTGCAGGGTTTATCGGTATGTTCCTTTATAGGGATGATGTCAAAAAAATGAGAATATTTTCGCTAATATGCGGGCTGAACTTCGCTTTTGCATGGCATACTCGCGAAGATACTTTTTTTGTTTTGCCTTTCGTCATTGCCGCAAGTGTTGCCATAATGCTGTTCTCACTTTTTGAAAATAAAGACAAAAAAACCATTAAACAAGTGATTTTACAAAAAACATTCATTAGGAAAGTTTTATTTATAGCACTGCCATTTTTATTTATTTTTGCATCAAACCAGATAGTTGCCGGCATAAATAATGCCTGGTATGGGAGACATGTCGTCAATGACTTTCGCTCATCTTGTTTTCAGAGCGCATATGGCGCACTTTCAAGAATAGCGCATGATGAGTTCTACTTTCAGATACCCGTGCCGGAAGATGCCAGAATGAGAGCATATGAAGTCAGCCCTGCATTTAATGAATTGAGGCAATTTCTGGACGATGATGGCTCACAGACCTGGTGGAAAGTCTTGGGAGGTCCCCGAAATGATTTCTATGGCGGATGGTTCTTTTGGGCTTTAAGAAATGCCGTAGCAGAGGCAGGGTACTACGAGCACCCCCTGTATGCACGAGAATTTTATGAGAGATTGGCGCGTGAAATAAACGATGCCATTGATGAGGGCCTTTTACCGGCGCAAGCCGGCAGGAGAAGCACGTTAGCTCCCCCGTTTACGAGAAGGCATATTGTCCCTACGCTAGAGGCTACTGTGGAAGCGATTAAATTCGTATCCAATTTTGAAAGATTTTACATAAGCTTTACACACCAACAGCAAGAACCGCATTTTGGTGCGCATTACGCGCAGCGCATAAGAAATATGGAAATATATACACATCAATTATCTTCATATAACTCTCACGAAACAAATGCATATTCGCGGTTTAATATGTTTAAATTTAGGATTTCAAACTGGATATTAAATATATACAGATTTATAAGCCCGCCGCTTACGTCGCTATCATTGTTGACTTTGCTTTTGCTAACAATTTCTACCATTCGCAGCTTGGTGAAAAAATCAGCCCCTTTGTTTTACCGTGAAGTAATTGTTTTGTGGGGATTATTACTGATATTTATATTGCGTGCATTTATGGTAGCTTTTGTTCATATTTCTTCATTTTTCGCCATTTCCCACCACTATCTGGCGACAAATTACTTTACACTTATAGCCTTTAATGTGATAGCTATTGTTTGCCTTATAACTTACGTAAAGAGCATGGTTGCAAGAAGTATAGTAAAAAGAAATGCTGCGATTTAGATTTTAGATTATCAAACAGGAAAAGGAGGCAGTTATGGATAAACCGCCTGAACTGACCATACTGATGCCCTGCCTTGACGAGGCTGAAACCATTCGCATATGTATCGAAAAAGCAAACTCTTTTCTCAAAACGAACAATGTGTCCGGTGAAGTGCTCATCGCAGACAACGGCAGCACAGATGGCTCGCAAGAAATAGCGTTATCCTGTGGTGCGCGGGTTGTGTCAGTTACAAAGCGCGGGTATGGTGCAGCGCTGATTGGCGGGTGTGAAGCCGCACTGGGCAAGTACGTCATAATGGGAGATGCCGACGACAGCTATGATTTTTCTGCGCTTATGCCGTTTCTTGAAAACCTGCGGGCAGGCGATGAACTCGTAATGGGCAATCGCTTCAAAGGTCAGATAATGAAAGGGGCTATGCCGCCGCTTCACAAATATTTGGGTAATCCTGTACTATCTTTCATAGGACGACTGTTCTATCCAAGCCCTATAGGAGATTTTCATTGCGGCTTGAGAGGTTATAACACAGAAGCTATGCGAAGTTTAGGCTTACGCACTCTGGGCATGGAGTATGCAAGCGAAATGGTGGTGCAAGCAACACTTAACGGCTTGAAAATTTCAGAAGTACCAATAACTTTACACAAGGACGGCAGGAGCAGACCACCGCATCTGCGCAGTTGGCGTGATGGTTGGCGGCATCTGAAGTTCCTGTTGATGCACGCGCCAAACTGGCTATTTTTATTACCCGGATCACTTCTTGCCTCTATCGGACTTGCAGCTACCACCATACTGGCGATATTTGCACCCGTCACAATCGGTAATGTCAGTTTTGCCCTAAATACAATGGTTTACATGATTGTTATGCTCATAGCAGGTGTGAATATTCTCTGCTTTGGCGTGATAGTAAAGGTATATGCGCAGCAATCGCATTTTATTCCAAACAAGGGGAGCGCGGCTGCAAACACTGTAAGTAAAAACTCTCAAGACCCCGAAGGAAGAGGTCTCGGCAGGCTCACAGCCAACAGCGGTTCATTGGCGGGCGTTATAATTATCCTTATAGGCATAGCTATTGCGGTAGGCTCTCTTGTTTCATGGGGCGCACGGCACGACTTTGGAGAGATGGATGCCTATGAAACCATGCGCAGAACACTACCGTCTCTAGCTATGATAGTGATGGGAATACAACTCATATTTACTTCGTTCGTAGTAGATATTTTACGTATAAAAGTACGGCAAGTGCATGATGATATAACGGTAGTATATGAGGGCAAAAGTGATGGCGCATAAAAATAATGCTGTCGATTATTTCAGTTTTTCTAATCCTTTTCTAAAGCTGAGAAGCAAATTTGCACTAAGAGCAAGAGAAAAAATCTTCTATCAGTTTATGAGCCATATGTCACCCACTGAGGACTGCCTTGTCCTGGACATGGGTGTGACACCTGATTGCAGTTTACCTGAGTCAAATTTTTTTGAACATATGTATCCTCACACAAAAAACATTACCATGTGTACGTTTGAAGATGCATCAAACTTGCTTAAAGTGTTTGACGGAGCGGCGTTTGTGCAAATGGATAGTTCAAGCCGGGTCTTCCCGTTTGACGATAAGAGTTTCGACATTTTGTTTTGCTCGGCGGTGCTGGAGCATGTTGGGAGTCGCGAAAACCAAGCATTCTTCATCGAAGAGTGCCTGCGTGTTGCAAAAAAGATATTCTTAACAACACCAAACAGATGGTTTCCCGTTGAAATGCATACAATTATTCCGCTGATTCATTGGCTGCCTCAAGGTGCTCACAGAAAACTGCTAAGGATGTTAGGACTGGATTTTTGGGCAAAAACTGAGAATCTGAATTTATTGTCGGCGAAACAGCTTTTATTATCGGTTCCGGAAAAACACCAAGGACTTGCTAAAATTTACAAGCATCGCACACTCGGATTTGTGAGCAATCTCATTTTAGCTTATCCTGCTCAAACTGAATCTGCCTGAAAAAGCAAACTTCCTTATAGCCGAGTTTGCTGTAAACGCTGCGAGAGATAGGATTGTCGGCATCGGCAAACAAACAGCAAAAACTCTTTCCACGCTTTAGCAAAAGCTCCGAAACCTCGGCAACCAACGCAGAAGCGTAGCCGTTGCCGCGAAACTCCGGCGGAGTGTAAACCCAGTTTATAACAGCACCACCCGGCGTATCGCGCCCATAGACAACCTGCGAAACAGGCTCGCCATCCTCCCAGATGTAGTGCCTGTTTGTGCCTAAACGCGCCGTGATACGAACAGAACTCTCCTCGGGAGTGTAACTCGGAATATTGCAATCAATGCAAAAAGCCCGCTCCCACGCAGGCGCATAAGAGAGGTCACTCTCGGCAAGCTGCCTGAAATTACCATTGACCCTCTCATATGGTAGAAGCTTGTCAAGCCTCATTGCCACAGATGTAGTCTTTACTTTATCATCAGTATTCCCAAAGTACGCATCAGCAAAGCGGTCGGCAAGGTCAACTCTTGCGAAAACACCCGAAGCACTACACCTCACGCGCTTCATTTCACATGCAAGAAACTCAACGCTTGCGAGGCAACTCTTCAAACTTCCGCGCACCCAAGTCGGTTCACTCAGTATGACATTGTGGGGAAGGGCGCATAAACCAATCAAGATGATATTGTCAAAATTATCGGTAACAGTTGACATAAGCCATTTTCCGCTTGTCTCTGACTTGCTGTCGGTAATAATGCTTATGGGCAAATTATTGCCCGCTTCATCTTCAAGCAAAATATCAAGCACAATGTCTCTGAAAACACTCAAATCCTTATAGCGATTAAACTTCATTTCAATACCTATCATGTTGCAACATTATAAAAAATATAGTACAATACTATTGGGAAATCGGCAAGAAAAAAAGAGGTTAGGTATATAAAAAGTATGGAAAATGATATAAAAGCAGTAATTCTTGCAGCAGGTAAAGGCACAAGAATCAGCTCGAAGCAAAGCGATGCGCCAAAAGTGATGCGAGAAGCATCAGGAAGACCGATTTTGTCATATGTACTGGATGCATTATCATTTATAAATAATGAAAACATAATTTTGGTAGTTGGCTACAAAAAAGAAAGTGTTATGGAATGCTTCAAAGGCTATCAATTTGCCGTTCAACACGAACAACTCGGTACGGGGCACGCTGTGATGGCAGCACAGGAGCAACTTTCGGCTCACAAAGGAGCGGTGCTGATATGTTACGGAGATATGCCTGCAATGAGACGTGAGACCTACGAAAACCTTATAAACACACATATCAAGCAAGGTAATGACTGCACACTGCTTACGGGAACATCGAAACTACCTATGGCATTTGGCAGGATTATCAGGGGAAAAGACGGTGTTTTTGAGCGGGTAGTTGAAGAAAAAGATGCATCGCCCGAGGAACTGAAAATCAAGGAACTCAACACAGGGGTTTATGTATTTGACACCCAAAAGATGTTAGATGCGCTAAAACAGCTAAAAAACAACAACTCTCAGGGCGAATATTATGCAACCGACATACCTGCAATCATGAAAAGCAAAGGCGGTAAAATAGGCGTACTTATGCAAGACTTAGGCGATGACATCATTGGCATAAACACAAGCGAGGAACTGGCGATTGTCGAAGAAATTTTGAGTAAACGCTAAAGTTAGGAGGCATAGACCTATGGCGGATAACGAATCATTAAACGAAAGTCAGGACCATGACAGGCGTAGCGGGGGCAGACGAGATGATGAAGACGGGAGTGGCATCTACGGCGGCGATAACAACAACGGTATCGACAGGCGCAGCGGCAGCCGAAGCAAAGAGCGCAGGGACAGTGCGGGGTACAGCCATGCTAGGACAGACGATGAGAATTTGGTCGAAACAGTAGTGCTCTATAAAAAAGAAGTCGAAAAGAAGCAAAACCGCAGGAAGAAAAAAGACTGGGTTACACAGATGTCAACTATTATGACTTTTGTGGCGTGGGTGACAATGCTCGTGGTTTGGGTAATTATGGAAGCGGCTTCCCCCGATGTTGAATGGGCATTTCTTGCGGGATTTGGCAGAGTACACTTCGACATGGAACCCGTCCTCAGACAAAGATGGGACTTTGCACTTGTATATATGTCATATATTCTTTTGATTTCATCCATCGGAATGAGCGCAATTGCCTTGGTGTTCAACCTGATGCGCAATAGAAGAAAAACAGACAAAATCAAGAAATCAGTCATCTTTACGGGTGGATTGACAGTAATAATTCTTGTCATTTTCCTTTTCAATTTTTGGAGTCTGCTGTTTTAATTTATTCTCTCAAAAGCCTGCTTTAAGTCGGCAATAATATCGTCGATGTGCTCGATGCCGACAGACAGACGGACGGTGTTCGGCTTGATTCCCTGAGAGAGAAGCTCGCTCTCTGAAAGCTGAGAATGTGTCGTGCTTGCAGGATGAATGACAAGCGATTTAGCATCAGCGACATTTGCAAGCAGTGAAAACAGCTCTAAGTTATCAATAAAAGCCATAGCCGTTTTCGCATCACCTTTGATTTCAAATGAGAAAATGGAACCTGCACCGAGCGGGAAATACTTATCATACAAAGCATGGTCAGGGTGAGAGGGTAAAATAGGATGGTTTACAATCTCTACTTTGTCATGCTTAGATAGAAAATCAACTACTTTAAGCGCATTCTCAGTATGGCGCTCGACACGCAGCGACAATGTCTCAAGCCCCTGCAAATATAAAAACGAATGAAACGGGCTGATAGTAGCTCCGGTATCTCTCATAAGCGTAACCCGGATTTTGATGATATAGGCAAGATTGCCGACAACATCAGTAAGTACAACGCCGTGATAGCTGGGGTTTGGCTGTGAAAGACCGGGAAACTTATCATTTGCAGCCCAATCAAAATTGCCCGAATCCACAATAACACCGCCGATAACGGTGCCATGCCCACCGATAAATTTTGTAGCAGAGTGAATCACCACATCAGCACCGTGCTCAATGGGTCTGCAAAGATATGGTGTGGCAAAGGTGTTATCCACAAGCAGTGGAATTCCGTGCTTGTGGGCGATTTCCGCTACGGCTTTTATGTCAACAATCGTGGAATTGGGATTGCCGAGTGTTTCAATAAAAATAGCTTTAGTCTTGTCGTTTATAGCCACTTCAAAATTCACCGGATCACCACCGTCAACAAATGTTGTGGTGACACCAAAATCCGGCAGTGTGTTAGCAAAAAGGCTGTACGTCCCGCCGTAAATACGCTTGTCGGAGATAATATTATCGCCTGCCGTAGCTATATTTAATACGGCATAAGTAACGGCAGCCGCACCCGATGCAGTGGCAAGTGCGGCAACTCCACCTTCAAGTGCAGCTATGCGCTGCTCAAACACATTGGAAGTAGGATTCATCAACCTTGTATATATATTCCCCGACTCAGCCAGCGAAAATCTCGCGGCAGCCTGAGCCGCATCTTTGAATACATATGATGTTGTTGCATAAATCGGAACCGCCCTGGAATCGGTAGCGGGATCGGACTCCTCCTGTCCCACATGAAGCTGCATTGTTTCAAACTTATAATTCTTATCAGACATATATAATTCCCCCTTAAAGTTTTTGACGAACGGGCATCAATAAAAAACACTCAACACATAATACAATTTTCCACATAATTTGTCCAGCTTTTTGTGTGAAGCAGCAACCCCCGTCCCCTTGCTTCACACACGATTTTCTGATATCATGGAATCGGAATGACACTGAAAGGAGCACTTATCTTGGCAAAAGCAATAACTCAAACATTTAACATAAGCGGTATGCACTGTGCCGCATGTTCAACACGGCTTGAAAAAGTCTTAAGTGAGCTGCGCGGCGTGGAAAATGCATCTGTCAACCTTGCTACCGAAAAAGCAACAGTGACATACGCATCACCGAAGGCAGACGACTCCGGAGTAATCGAAGCGGTCAACAAAGCGGGCTTCAAAGCAACAGTGGTCAGCGTGGTGAGTGACCCGGACGAAGTCTGGGAGCAAAAGAAACGAGAAATCAAGGCACTAAAGACAAAGACGATGGTTGCAATGATATTCACAATACCGCTGTTTTATATATCAATGGTGCCGATGATTACGTTTATAAACCTGCCGGGGTCTGCTTGGCTCATAGACATCATGCATACATACCCGCTGGAATTTGCGTTTACGCAACTATTTCTAACCATACCGATAGCGATAGCCGGATACAAGTTTTACACCGTCGGCTTTATGGCAATAATCCGCAAAAGCCCGAACATGGACTCGCTCATAGCAATAGGTACATCAGCTGCGCTGATATACAGCGGCTACAGCACATGGCAAATAGCCGAAGGGCACACACATCTTGTTATGAACCTGTACTACGAAACTGCCGGGGTTATTTTTGCGCTGATTTTGCTCGGAAAAATGCTTGAGGCGATATCTAAAGGCAGAACAGGTGAAGCGATAAAAAAATTGATGGGACTTGCTCCGAAAACTGCTGTAATAATAAGAAATGATGAAGAAACAGAAATCCCAATCAGCGAAGTTGAAATAGACGACATAGTGCTCGTTCGGCCCGGCGCAAAAATCCCTGTAGACGGAATCGTTATGGAGGGGCACACAGCAATAGATGAATCCATGCTGACGGGCGAGAGTATGCCCGTAGATAAAAAAGCGGGTGACACGGTTTACGCCGCAACAATAAACACCACAGGCTCGATTCGCTTTCGTGCAGAGAAAGTCGGAGCAGACACTGCACTTGCGCAGATTGTTAAGCTGGTGGAGGAGGCGCAGGGAAGTAAGGCACCCATAGCCGCACTGGGCGACAAGGTATCGTCCGTATTTGTTCCCGTCGTGTGCGCCATAGCCGTAATTGCCCTTGCCGCATGGCTCATAGGCACAGGGGGCAACTTGGAGTTTTCACTTCGAGTTTTCATAACAATCCTCGTCATTGCCTGCCCATGCGCACTCGGTCTTGCCACACCTACAGCCATAATGGTAGGAACGGGCAAGGGTGCTGAAAACGGCATTTTGTTCAAAGGCGGCGAGGCACTGGAAGCTACTCATAAGACCCATGCAGTTATTTTGGATAAAACAGGTACTATAACCGAAGGCAAGCCGACAGTGACAAATATCTTGACCACATCGGTTACCTCAGAAGAAACTGTGCTGAAACTGGCAGCATCGGCAGAGCAAGAATCAGAGCACCCGCTGGGTCAAGCCATAGTGGCACACGCAAAGAGCAAAGGGTACACACTTTCCAAAGCAGAAAACTTCAAATCCATTACAGGACAAGGCGTTGAAGCCATGATAGAAGGAAAAACCGTAACTATAGGCAACGAGAGACTGATGAAAAAACAGGGGGACGGTTCATCTGTCTTACTCACCCTTCCGTCAAACGAACTCGACAAATTGTCGAATGATGGCAAAACGCCTATGTTCGTTGCAGTAGACGGTGCTTTAGTTGGTGTAATTGCAGTTTCCGATGTGGTTAAGCCGTCCAGCAAAGCCGCTATAGAGAGCCTAAAAAGCATGGGGCTTGACGTATATATGATAACAGGCGATAACCGCAGAACTGCCGATGCGATAGCAAAAGAAGTCGGGGTAACAAACGTCTTTTCCGAAGTATTGCCGCAAGACAAGGCAAATCAGGTTAAGAAGCTCCAAAATGACGGCAAACTTGTTGCAATGGTGGGCGACGGCATAAACGATGCCCCGGCTCTGGTGCAAGCAGACGTAGGCATAGCCATCGGCTCGGGAACGGACGTGGCAATGGAAAGCGCCGACCTGGTCCTAATGCGCAGCGATTTGATGGACGTACCAAAAGCCATTAACCTTAGCAGACAAACACTCAGAATTATAAAGCAAAACCTGTTCTGGGCATTCGGTTACAATGTACTCGGAATCCCCATAGCCGCAGGTGTACTCTACCTGTTCGGCGGACCGCTCATGAATCCCATGCTTGCCGCCGCAGCAATGGCGTTCAGCTCCATCAGCGTAGTATCAAATGCACTGAGGTTTAAAGCACATGACAAAAAAAAGTGAGGCATTATACAGAATATTTGCATTCGTGCTAATCATTGCGGCGTGGTGGGTACTGTCGCTTACGATGTTCAGGCAAACAGGCATCATCCCCACACCACCTGAGACAGTGCAGATAATACGCGAGGAAATGCAAAAAGACAGCTTCTTTCCGGCAATCTTCAGCACGCTGCAAAGGTCAATAACCAGCTTCATAGTATCATTTTTAGCGGGAGGCGTACTGGCGGCACTGTCGCACTTTGCCAAGTTCATAGGTATAATGCTAAGCCCGTTTATAGCACTCTGCCGTGCGATGCCGACAATGGCGCTGGTACTTATCCTCCTGCTTGCAGTAGGAAGCGATTTGCTCCCCATAGTAGTAGCGTTTCTAATAGTATTCCCGCTCTGCTACGAAAACATAAAGGCAGCGATAGCAGCAACAGACAAAAAGCTGATAACAATGGCAAAAGTATTCAAAATACCCAAATTGCAACAAGCAACAGGTATATATATACCGGCAATGCTGCCATTTGTGTTTTCATCGGTAATAGCGGGATTCGGACTCAATATCAAAGTGGTAATTTCCGCAGAAGTAATGGGCTTGCCCGCCATGTCCATAGGACACCTGATGCTCTCGGCAAGACAGGGGTTCAACTTCGGCGTATCATTCGCCTGGCTGGTCATAGCGGTAATCCTCGCCTTGATATGCGAATTCATACTAAAAAGAATAAGCAGATTATGTATGCCATATAAGTATAGCGACCTAAAAACGCTAAAAAATGCATTTAATCGCATGTTCGCGCAAAAAAGTAACACCGCCCGCAGATAGCGAGCAATTTGCTCCGCTTTTTTGCGAGCAAGGTAATCTTCGCCCCTATTCTCGCAAAAAAGACTCCGTAAACAGCCCGCCATCTGCTAAATAGGAGAGTTCAATGATTACATTAAAAAGCGTAAATCTAAAATTCGGCGACTTCGTTGTGCTCGACAGCTTCTCAGAGACGTACAGCGATAATATAATAAACTGCATAATCGGACCATCAGGGTGTGGGAAAACATCCCTGCTTAATCTTGTGAGCGGCATTCTCGGGGAAGATAGCGGGGAAGTGACAAAACCCGACAAAGTATCATATGTATTTCAAGAAGATTCATTAGTACCGCAAAAAACAGCACGCAAAAACCTTGAACTCGTGCTGAAAACAGTATACACAGATAAAGCAGAACTAAAAAACGTAATAGACAGGTTTTTCACCATCTCCGGGCTGGAAAATGCCGCAGACCTCTACCCGCACCAGATGAGCGGAGGTATGCGCCAGAGACTGGCTCTAATAAGAGCATTTGCCTACCCGTCGGACGTGCTGCTGATGGACGAACCGTTCAAAGCCCTCGACATAACACTAAAAGACAGCATAATAACATCATTTTTAGACCTATACAAGGAGCACAAGCGAACAGTCCTGTTCGTCACCCACGACATAGACGAAGCCCTGCTGACAGGTGACCAAATCTACATATACAGCAACAAACCCATGAAACAAATAAAAACTTACAAAATCCCGGGTGAAAAAGGCAAAAGAAAAATCTACGATGAATACATAACAAAACTAAAAAACGAGATACACAAACTGACGGAAACATGGTAGATGCGGACTTGTAACGCACCCTGCCTTACGAACTCTAATAAATTTAGAATAAAGCTTGAAATCTGCCCGAAAATGATGTATAATCGCAGTGAGAGAGGTGGGTTATGAGCTACGGTGCAATTTTGGCAAAGCTACGAAAAGAAAAAGGCTATACGCAATCCGATGTTGCAAATCACATCAGCCGAGTCTACGGCAAACCCTGCTCGTTCAAAGTGGTGTCGCACTGGGAAAATGGAGTATCTTCACCATCGGTTGAGCAATTTCTGCTCCTGTGCGAATATTACGGCATTGCCGATATTCAAGGCACATTTCGCAGAACCATCAAACTATACGACATACCCGTTGCAGCCGGCGCGGGGGTATTTCTCGACAGCGAGCATTTTACTATGCTGGATGTCGATGAAACCATCCCGAGTGATGCAGATTTTGCAGTCAGGGTCAGCGGTGATAGCATGGAGCCGCGATTTGTTGACTGTCAGGTCATTTTCATAAAAAAGCAAAAAACGCTTGAAGTGGGTGAAATCGGGATATTTGCACTAAACGGAGACTCATTCGTTAAAAAATTGGGGCACGGAAAACTAGTCTCGCTCAACTCACGCTACGAGCCTATAGAGATAAAAGAAGAAGATTCCCTTTATGTGCTTGGAAAAGTCGTCGGTTAATCCTGCATCTCAGTCATATTTTCCCAATAACGCTTTGGCATATGCGACATACGGCAGCGTGGGTTTTCCCGAGCCTCAATAGAAACAGTGTTGTAAAACCGTTTCCACATCGCCTGATATTGCAGTTCTTCTTCGGAAGCAATCGGAAAATCAATATTATCGACAGATATAATTTCACGGCGGCGGTTTTGGTATACCAAAGCCGCTTTGTGCGTTTTATCAAAAATTAAAAAATTCTCGTCAGAAAACCTCAGTGTAAAATGAGTTGCGATAAAAGGGAGGACGAAATTTTTAGGAGTAATAGTCGCCGCAAGTGAACCGTCATAGTCAGCAAAACGGACGAAGCCTTTTAAAAGATGAGCTTCGCCGAGCAGATGCTTTTGTGCCTTAAGCAGCGGTGCAACATCCGGGTCACCAAGCCGTGTGAGCAGCCGCCCACCTTCGCGAAACGCACGGAGCAGGAACTTCAGCATAAGAAGCTCTTTTTCTTTCAGGCACGAGAGGAATACCGTCTCTATGAGATTACGAGCCTCCGAAGATATTTTCTTTGAGATAGATTTAAGCACACGCTCTGCTTTTTCAGTGTCTGTTTCGACCTCGTTGACGGCATAAAGCGTTATCGGAGCATCACCCGAGACTGCGATAAGAGCAGGCACAACTCCACTATAAACACTCTCATAGACACAACATAAAAAGCCATGAAATGAGCCGTCATATACGAAGATGCTATCGCCCGGTACGGCTAGAGCTTTGCCGACAGACATAACACCGCCTCCTCCACAGCCTCACTAATCGAAAGCATACCGCTGCCCGTGGGTATTAAAGCACCGGCAGGTGGCAAAGCCGGCGATATTGGCGTATCGTCGAACAACGAAAGCTGCTCTGTATTGAAGGCAAAAATTTTCGGGTCTATGAGTGCCCGCACGGTCAAATGCTTATCAAGCCGTAGCCCTGTAGTATTGTCTTTTGTGGCAATAAAATACTTAGCCCGCTTTAAAACGACACCAATTCGCTTTAACTCATCGAGTCCCAGCTTGCCCTCTCTGCGGGCGGTAACTATCCGCCGTGCACTCGTTGGACCGATACCGGGCACGCGCAAAAGGTCGCGCAGCGAGGCGGTATTTACATTTACAGGGAAAAAGTGAATGTTATTTATAGCCCAATTGCATTTTGGGTCGAGATAAGGATTCAGGGTCGGTGTATCTTCACTCAGGATTTCATCGGAAGTAAACTCGTACTGCCGCATAAGGAAATCAGCCTGATAGAGCCTATGTTCACGCAGTAGCGGCGGAGGTGATGCGACTGCCGGCAGCAAGCTGTTTTCCATGACAGGAATATATGCCGAATAAAACACGCGTTTCATGCTGTACTTCTCATAAAGGGCGGATGCAAGGGTTATAATCTGATAATCTGTATCTGCCGTTGCACCGATTATCATCTGTGTCGCTTGCCCTGCGGAGGCAAATTTTGGTGCATTTTTGTATTGCGCCAACGCGTGGGTGTTGTCTGTAAGTGTATTTTTGATTTGCCTCATGGGAGCCAAAATTGATTCTTTCGTCTTATTTGGAGCGAGCAGTGCAAGGCTTTTTTCGCTCGGCATTTCGATATTTACACTAATTCTGTCAGCAAAAAGACCAAGCCGATAGATGAGCTCAGGTGAAGAGCCGGGGATTGCTTTTGCATGGATGTACCCCAAAAAGTTATGCTTTTTCCGCAAAAGAGCAAGAGCATTTATCATCAGCTCCATAGTATGATCGGGGCTTTCGACAACGCCGCTGGAAAGAAACAACCCTTCGATATAGTTGCGCCTATAAAACTGTATAGTAAGCTCTGCGAGTTCATCAGGCGTGAATGTAGCGCGCGCAACATCGCTGCTTGCACTGTTGACACAGTATTTGCAGTTGTAAATGCAATTATTTGACATGAGAACCTTGAGCAGTGTAACACATCGCCCATCTGCCGAGAAGCTGTGGCAGCACCCCGCCATAACAGTTTTACCCGGTCTGTCAGCACCGGAAGATGTACACGCCGCATCATATTTCGCACCATCAGTCAAAATTGTGAGCTTATTCATCAATTCCATGCTAACACTATAACTCTAAAATAAATAGATGTCAAGCAAAATGTTCTAAATATTTTAGAGTTATTTATGTGGTTATTTCAAATTAGATGTACTAGTCCTCTTTGTTCTTAATAAAACGCACAAGGCAGGAGTTTAGGAGCTTTATGTCAATCGGCTTAGAAATAAAACCGGAAAACCCATTTTGCTTAAACATTTCCGCTTGCCCTTTTAGAGCGTTTGCAGTGAATGCTACGATGGGGTGAGAGTAGCCCATTTCTCGTATAGTCTTTGTCGCCTCAATACCGTCAATGCCGGGCATCATGTGATCCATGAAGATAATATCATAAACCTTGCCCTGCTTAACTTTGTCTATTGCACCTTGGCCACTTTTGCAGAGCTCAATATTGAGAGCAAATGATTCGAGCATCAACTCTGCCACATGCAAATTGGTTTCAACATCATCTACAACAAGAACGTTGCCATGTGGCATCTGCTCCGGCACAAATTCAAGCTCTTTCGCAGCAGACCATGATTTTGTTTCAAACTTCTGTAGGCTGTCTGCAAGCTCGCGCCCTAAAATTTCTATCCCGGACACTTCTTGCGGTATGCGGATGACTGCATTAGTGCCCTTGCCTACTTCACTTTGTAAATCTAACTCCGCGTTCATCATTTTTGCCAAACTGTAGACAATGGGGATTCCCAGTCCCGTGCCGCTTACAAAGGGCTTTTCCTGTTCGTGTAAGCGCACATATTCCCCTCTCAGCTCCGCTATCTGCTGAGCGGTCATGCCCATACCCGTATCGCGGATGGAGATAACGAGAGTCACATATCCCTCTCGGTTTTTTTCTCCCTGCAAAGATAAGTCAACCGAGCCGGATTCCGTGTACTTAAAGGCGTTGGTCAGCAAATTGGTTGTGATTTGCCGGATTCGCAGGGCATCGCCTATAAGCTTTGCGGGGAGATTCTCGTCTACATGTATTTTAAACAAAATGTCCTTGCGCTCTGCATAAATCAGGTGCAATTGTGCCGCATCGCTGACCAAACTGGCCACATCATACTCATTATTGAAAAGTGGCATTTTGCCCGACTCTATTTTGGAAAAATCCAGAATATCATTGACGATATTTAAAAGCATTTTAGATGAATCGTAAATCTTGGAGAAAGCTTCTTCGGTCTGGGGCGGCATGGTTTGATTTCGCAATTGAATTTCGGAAAGACCCAGTACCGCCGTGATAGGTGTGCGTATTTCATGACTCATCCTTGCTAAAAATCTACTTTTTGCACGGTTGCTTTCCTGCATCGCTTCACGCACTTTTTCCTCGTGTTCCCGTTCTTTTGCGAGAGCTTGCTCTTTTATACGTTCGTTTTCTCTAGCTTGTGTTACATCTTTTGCATAGGTTATAACTATATCTTCATCGCTCTCGACATCTTTTGTGCGAATACCCTCTACCTCCAGATAAACGATATCGCCGTTTAGTTGTTTTTCTTCAAACTCGAACTTTCCGTGCCCGTTACGGAAAATAATATCCAAAAATGCATTGCGACTATCCACAGATGGCATTCCGTCAGATTGGGTTTCAGGCAGAGTCAAAGGGTCAGCTAATAAATATTCAGCCTTAGATGAAAATCCATAGAACTCCATAGCATATTTGTTGCTGTCAATTATTTGGAAATCTTTACTCCAATAGTCGATAAGTATAGGCGCCGCATCTAGCATAAGCTGGACTCGCTCGCTTATTTTTTGTTCGTGCAGCTTCATTTCCAATTCGTGTTCCCGTTTCATTGCAGCCCTGAGCGGGCGTAAGTCATGGTTATGCCCCATAAGCAGGGTTTTCTCACCTGTGCGCAGGCGCACAAAGGTAGTCTCTACAGGGAAAGGTTCGCCGTCTGCTGTGATGTGCATCCACTCAAACTTAACGTAACCATCTTTAAACGCCTTATCTGCCAGAGCAACCCATTTTTCAGTGGACGACATTCCGCAAGGCTGGTATTCAGGTGAAAACTCCGCAAATCGCTCAACAAATTCTTTAGGGCTTGATAGTCCGAATAACTCTGCGCCTTTTTGGTTGCAATCAATAAGATTATAATTTTCATCCCAAATTTCAATAAATGCAGGTGATGAGTCGTAAAACTTTTGTCTCAGTTCTACTACTTCCCGCTCCTTCTCGTCAATTTTATGTTTAAGCTCTTTCTCACGAGAAAGACTAATATCGCGCAGCATATTCTGAATTGCCCTGGACAACAGACCAATTTCGTCAGTGCGTCCAACGCCGTAAACAGTCATGCTTTCGTCGTTTATCTGCGAAACACTCTTTGTAAGTTTTTCAAGGGGCTTAAGGCGCCTTGCGATAATGAGAAACATAATACCGGCGGATCCCACCAGACCTACCACGCCGACTATTAATAAAGCACGGCGCATATCGGACATCGTGGCGAGGGTTTGCTCATTGGAAAACCCTAAAGAGAACATGCCGATAACCTCGTCAGCCGCATCGCGCAATGGAAAGTAGTGCTCGTGGTGTTCAACTTCGTGCAGTGCTATTATCGTCTCGTATATTTCCCCTTGTCCGATTACAATCCCTGCAATGCGCATAGATGCCACAGGCTGACCGGTGGTGCGGCTTCCGTCTTCGCTTAGGACAGTGGAAGCGGCAACTTCATAACCACGAAACACGGTAACCTCAGCGTTAAAAATCTGACCAAAGTTGTCCACAAACTCATCGGTAGACAAAATAAAGCTTGACGACACGACTCCAACCAGCTTGTTTTCCGTGTCATAGATGGGCATCGCGGAGGACATTGCCATCGGCACAGCAGGGTTTGTGGTGTAAGCGGTCGCAGCCTCGCCTCGCATCGCCGCCGCAATACAGGGCGTGGTGGTGGCGGAGTCGCCGTATCTGTCGGGGTCATGAGTCCTAATTATGACATATCCCAAAGAGTCCGTCACAACAAAGCTGTCAACATTGAGAGCCTGTCCTCGGGCATCAAGGTAATTAATCATCTCTTCCCTGTTTTCGGTTTGCATAAATTCAAGAAGAACCGGGCTGGCTGCCATCGTGGAGGAAGCTGTCTGCACATATGTTTTAAGTCTCTCGAGGTATGCATTTGCCGACTGTGTAATTCCCAGTATCCTCTCCTGCGAAAGAGTGTGGGCAAGATTCTCAGTTACTGCGGAAACAACTATATAAACCGTAGCCGCAGCAAGTGTCAAAGCTATGATTACCGGAATGATTATATTGCCTTTTAGGCTTTTCAACACGGTTAAGTTCCTCCCCAAAACCCACACACTCACCGTCCGTGATGGCGGTGGTGCACCTTACGGTAGCTACGATCTCGAAATAATTTCACAGCCGCGAAATGTTATCATAAAAAATGCAAAAATGCAAGTTTTTATGCAAAAAAATTTACTCATTTTTTACGAAATTGGTACAAATCAGAGTCTGGCAGATGCCATTTTGTTAAGTAATTTATACTTGTGAAAATGTAATCTATTGAGTATAATGTACAGGGTCACAGATAGGCAAAATGCAGTATCCCAGCTAAAGATTACAATACAACAAAAAAGCAAATGCGGAGGTAAAAATGAAAGTATTTATAAGTGCTGATATTGAGGGCGTAACAACGACCACTTTATGGGACGAAACAGACCCGTCTCATAGTTCATACCAACTTCACGCAAAGCAAATGACGGAAGAAGTTCTCGCCTGTATTCAGGGTGCAAAGAAGGCTGGGGCAAAAGAGATAGTTGTCAGAGATGCCCACGGCTTTACAGCCACAAACATAGACCCGACAAGGATGCCGTCAGGAGTCACGCTAGTGCGTAACTGGTCAGGGCACCCATACACGATGGTTTACGGTGTTGATAAAACATTTGATGCGGCGTTATTCATAGGATACCACAGCGCAGCAAGCAAATCGGGAAACCCTATGTCACACAGCATGTCAGGCAAGTTGGTATACATAAAAATCAACGGGGAAATCGCAAGCGAATTTACAATCTACAGCTACGCTTGCGCACTCGAAAGCGTGCCTACCGTGTTTTTGAGCGGCGATAAAATGCTCTGCGACGACTCAAAGGAGCTTCACCCGAACTTAATCACATGCGCGGTAAAAGACGGAATCGGCGCAATGACAATGAATTATTCCACAGAGGACACCATTAAAAACATCGAAAAATTATCGGAAAACGCACTGAAACAAAATCTAAAAAACGCGCTAACCAAACTGCCTGACCATTTTGACGTAGAGCTATGCTACAAGGAACCCACATTCGCAGAAAAAGCATCATGGTATCCCGAAGTCAAAAGAGAAAGCGCGAACATCGTGACGTTTAAATCAGACGACTATTTTGAAGTGCTGCGCATGATTAAATGGATTATTTGGCAGTAGGCGGTAGCAGGGGGCTTGCGCTTATGCTCTGAGATAAATTGATATCAGGAGAAATATTCTAAATATTTTGGGTTGTTGTGAAGCAGAGAATTACCTTGACAAACGTATCGGTGCGGTGTAAAATCAAACCATAAAACGGCAACGGTGCGTGAACACCGTCGCCGTAAGGAAAAGAGTTTTATCGTTGGTTGTGGTGACTCTTTTTTCCTTATATCACAAATCATGTAAACATTGCAACTACAGTGCAAACACCCCGATGTGAAGGTTTTCACACTTCGGGGTGTTTTATGCAGAGGACTGCGCCCCTATGATTTGTCTTTTTTACTTCTGTACAGGCGATGTCCGATTGCTCCTGCAATGAGCGCAAAGCCGAACAAACCGAGCACAAGCGGGAGTACCATTCGACTTGTGATACCTGTCTGCGGTACATCGTGCGCTACAGGAGCAACGTATACCACGTATCGGATTCTCCTGTACCAACAAGGTTGGTTTCCGTCAAAACGTAAAACGAAGCTCTGCTTATGCTTATGTTTGCCGAGCCGTCATTGTTGAGTCTCACCTGACCTTGCCTACTCGCCCTGCCTTCCGCATCAACGAGAAACAGTTGTACATTGTTCGCATTCACTCCGGCTGCGGTAAATTGCGTTGCCGGGATGGTGAGAGTTATAGTGAATCCAAACTGACCTGATGCGACAGGGTCTATAACAATTGAGTTTGCACCATTTTTCAAAGAAACGCAGGTGAAGTCTTGTCTGCTTAAAAAATTTTTATTTTCATGAAAAAATTTTCAAATGTCATTTTTGTGATGATATTTTCACACTTTTGATAGGTGAAAGTGTAAATTTTTCTACATTACTGCGGCTTTTTGCGAGATTTTTCTACATTTAGTGTCTATTGCAAGAATTTTAGCTTTCTGATAGTCTGCCACATGAGGGAAATTGACGATACTCGGGAAGTAGCTTTTCTCCGTTGGTATTAAGAGACCACACCGCGAAGTTCCTCCGGTCTCTAAATGCTAATGAGAGGCAGGTGAAATGGTATGAGTTTCTTGGAAATCTTTCTGCACGCTACCGGTGGCGTCCTTATAGGCGCAATCGGTTCCTATCTGGCAACACTCTTTGATAGGCTCATTGAGCGCAGAAAGAAGAAAAGAGCCCAACCCCCCAGGTAAAAGCTCTTTTTCTCGGCGGCAACGGTGTAACAGCACCGTTGCCGTTTTGTATGCCCAGTATAAGATATCGCACACCTTTTGTCAAGCATTTTAAGCTTGTGAAAATGTACTGCAAATGCAGTAGGAGACAAAGTCATTTACCTCACTTCGCCGAACATTTCAGAAAACTCTGTGAGCATTATTTTATCGTTTGCTCTTTTCTTTGCAGACTCTGTGAAACCACTTTTTGAAAAAATCTGATAGTATTTTTCCTTAAAGCCAAACATCTCAGATTTAGTAATCAGTTCGTCAATTACATCTTCGGACACCTTCACATTTCGCCATTTGCATTCACCAAAAATAGCACTTTTTGAGGTGTCGTCATAAGCTATGAAGTCTAGCTCCTGTTGGCACTTTCTAATAGGATTATTACCCCACCAACGACCAATATTTTGAAACTTGACAGGAAGCTCACTATATTCACTCCACATATATTGAATGCAGATGTCCTCAAAAACCTCACCCATAAAAGCGGGGATTTGCTCTTTTATACGCTCGTAAACAAACTCACCTTGCCCGATGTTAATCAAGGAAGTGTTGCCGTAAACGAAACGATACCAAAAGCGAAACATTCCATCACTGATTTTATATATGCTTTTTTTGCTTTGAGTCTTATCCATAATCGGGATTTGCCTTTTCACGATGCCGAGCTCCATCAGCGGCTTGAGGTACGTACTGCAAACACCACTATCTTTCCCGGTTTTGCTCGCTATGTCTTTCATTTGTGAGCCACCATTTGCGATAGCAGTTATTATTGCCTTGTAAAAAGCCGGTTCGCTCAATTCCTGTTTTAGTAAATTATCAGTTTCTTCGTATAAAAAACTATCTTTGTTGAAAAACTGCATTAGCAGATTATTGTCCAGAGTGTTTTTATCGTTGAACAACGAGAGGTACTTTGGCACACCACCCGTTACGCCATATATAATTGCTTGCTCCTGTGTAGTAAACATAGGAGCATAATTTCTCGAATTTTCAAAACTCTCCGGCAAGAGTTTTATTTGACCGCTGCGCCTCCCGTACAAGGGGCTTTGATACCCCAAGACTTGGTTTTCCATGAATGACATTGAGGACCCTGATAGAATCAAAAGCATATTTGTACTGAGAAATTTGTGGTCAATAGCATGCTGCAAAACAGATGACACACTTCTCTCGCTTTGAGCAAGGTAAGGGTATTCGTCAATGACAAAGACTATTTTTTCTTTCGCAGCAATTGTATATATATGCTCCAAGGCCGCAGAAAAGTCATTAAATACAGGAGCCGCCGGGCTACCGAATATTGACCGAGAAAGCAGTTCCAAATTTTGAGAATATACGCCCTCAATTGCCGTGAAAAAGATTGCTTTTTTCCCTTTTACAAATTCTTCTATGAGCTTCGTTTTTCCGACACGCCGCCGCCCGTATATAGGGATAAATGCAAAACTATCACTTAGATAGTGCTCGGTTAAAGTTTTCATCTCACTCTCGCGACCAACAAACATCGAATCTCACCTCCGTGTTTATATTAACACACGCGGGAAACAATGTAAAGAGAAATTTACTAAATCTATATTTACTAAATTTAGATTTGGTAAAATTCCATTCCCAGAAGCTACACTCCGCTACGCCATATTCCGCCGTCTGTACGAAATCGCACCGAGAACTCCGCAGACAATGATTATCCCCAAAAGCACAATGATAGCCGTAAACTGCTCCGCTATGGGCTGCCCGGCAAATGTGTTTTGCAATAAACTCACCACATGAGTGAGCGGCAGAACATTTGCGTAACCCCTCATATTTTCAGGCATTATTTCAAGAGGAATAGTAGCACCGGACAGAAAAATCATCACAAAGTAAACAATGTAGCTGACAACCTGCGCAACCTTGCCGCTTTTAAATACAGCCGCGATGAAAAAGCCCATCGAGAAAACAGCGGCGCATGATAGTAATATTGCGAAAATGATAATAAGCGGGTTTCCGTCGATGTTTACATTATAAAGCAACCTGCCCGCGATAATAACAATTGCAGCACTTACGAGCGCGGCGAGCACATAAATAAAAATTTGCACCCCAATAATATTACCCTTGCCCACAGGTGTTGCGTCAAAGCGTTTATACACCTTAGTTGACATATATTCGGACAGATTGAGCGGCAGGGTCATAATACCGCTGACCGCAATAACCATTCCCAAAAGCGCAGGAATCATAACATCCATTGCACCTCGCGAATAACCATAGAGAGGGCTTGGCTCGTTGCCGTAAATCCCCCCGAAAAGCAGCATCATTCCGATGGGGAAAATAACGGAGAAAAAAGGCCCTGCAAAATCCCGTATGTAGAGCTTGCCTACCATTTGCGCAGTCTTTAAAAACGATTTAATATTCATATCAATTCCCCCAAATCAATAGATTTTTGCTCAGGCATAAATGCGAGATAAATCTCCTCTAAGCTCATATCAGGTCGATAACGCTCAGGCTCTAAATTGTCTTTTGCAAAAATTTTTAATTCCGCGAGAGTTCCCGTAAAAATGAACGCTCCGTTTATCATAAACATAATCCTGTCGGCAAGATTTTCGACCTCGTCCATGTAGTGTGAAACGAGCAAAATGCCGATACCGCCGCTTTTTATTACCTTCAGCACGTCCCAAATGCCCCGCCTTGCCTCGGGGTCAAGTCCCGTGGTTAGTTCGTCGAGTATCACCATTTTAGGACGGGGCAGCATAGCGAGAGCTATGGATAAACGCTGCTTTTGACCGCCTGAGAGTCTGCTTACATAGCTTTTTGCTTTATCCGACAGCCCAAACTGAGCCAGCAGCTTCTTATAATTTGTGGGATTTTCATAAAATGAAGAAAACCAGTCGCAAATTTCAGCCACCTTGATTTTTTCAGGGTAGGCTGATTCTTGAAGCTGAACGCCAAGCTGTTTGTAGATTTCTTTTCTGTTCGTCTGAGGGTTTTTACCAAATACGGCAACACTGCCGCCACTTGGGCTACGAAGCCCGCCCAAACACTCCACAGTAGATGTTTTTCCGCATCCGTTCGGGCCGATTAAGGCGACAATTTCTCCCGCACCGACCTCAAAAGAAATTTTATCAACAGCTAAAACACTGCCGTACCGCATACTCAAATCATTCACCTGCGCCAAAGCTCCCATAATTATCACTCCTTGCCTACGAATTTTGTTGCATTTTACTGCTTTAACCTAAGCATAGTCAACGGTTTTTCCGCAAGTGGTTGTTTTTTGGGCATAAGATGCGATATACGGTGATGAAACAATTGAGAATAACCCGCCTTTTGTGGTATGATAAAGCGGAACAAGTGAGGTGAGAGAGATTTTATGAAAGTGGAGATTAAGATAGATTCGGATATCCCTGAACCGATTGCCGTTATCCACACCCCGAAGCTGACCCCTGAGCTTATGCTGTTAGTGGAAGTCTTAGAGGACGGGTCAGATAAATCGTCTCTGCTGATGGCAAAAAAGGACAGTAAGATATTTGTTATCGAACCTGAGCAAGTTGAGATTATACGAACCGAGGGCGGCGAACTGAAACTCTACAGCAGGGAAGCAAAAATATACACGCTTACAAAGCCTCTCCATGAAATTTTAGAGCGGCTGGGCAGCGGTTTCGTCCGCATCTCAAAATCGGCAATAGTCAACATTAGCCGCATAGACCATCTATCCCAGTCATTTGGCGGCACTATGCATATCGTTATGAAAAACGGGGTAAATGACTATATTTCACGTAAATATTTAAGCGACTTCAAAAAACGCTTTGGTGTGTGAGGAGAATGAAATGCTAAAATTGATTGCAAAATATTTAGTTTTCGGCATAGGCTATGGGTCGTTTTGGATTGTGGTTGTATGCATAATTCTGGAATTTTTCGCGCCCGATGCACTACGAGGGCTGCTCGAAAACTTCACAGTCCATGCATTAGGCTCTATAGCCGTCGGCATAGGGACAGCAACCACCCCCATTGTGTACGAGTTTGACCGTCTGCGGAGATGGCAGCAAATCACAATCCACGCAACTGTGGGTCTGGGAACATTTTTCACAGTAGCGTTCAGCCTCGGCTGGCTGCCTATGGCATCGCCGTCTGCCATTGCAATTTCAGTCGTATTAAGTGTAATAATCTTTTTCACCATATGGTATGGCTTTTACCTCTACGGCAGATACGAAGCAAAGAAAATCAACGAAAAACTGCGAGACAGTGAGTAGGGACACATGCCACATCAAAAAAATTTTTTTCTACACTTTTTTCACCATTAGCACCCCCAAAACGATAAAAACATAAACCGTGGGACACACTTTTCACACTAATTTTACTCACTTCAAACACCCTCAGAGCGTGCAAACTCAAAAGATTTTAGTTGACAAACAAAATCTAACCTGTATAATTGGCTATCGAAGCACTTATTAGTCCAAAATCCTTGCTCCGCACTTCGATGTGGGGCCAATAGACCAAAAGGAGGTGTTACCAGCATGGCAAAAACGACCGCTAACTATGAACTCATGTACATTATCGACCTAGACCTCGGCGAAGAGCAAGTTAAAGCGACGGTAGAGAAGTTTAAGACTCTAATCGAAGCAAACGGCACGATAAACGAACTTGAAGAAATAGGCAAGAAAAAATTAGCATACCTGATAAACGATAAGCCCGAAGGCTTCTATGTACTAGTCAAGTTCAACTCGCCACCGGATTTCCCCGCCGAGCTTGATCGTGTACTCAAAATCACAGACGGAATCATGCGCTCTCTCATAACAGTAATAGAAGAATAAAAGAGAGCCGCGCGAGATATCGCGCTTACACGCGGGATTGTGCCAATTGCCATTCTCGGTATGAGCTGCAATTGATGCACGAAAAGTCCATTCCTTTAGACCGGACTGATTGTGCCTTATGAAAAGGGGTAGAGATACCCAAAAGAAAGGAATGTACTACAATGAACCAAATAGTAATCATGGGAAGGTTAACAAGAGATCCGGAGCTGCGCCAAACACCAAACGGTGTGTCAGTTGCTTCGTTTTCACTGGCTGTCGATAGAGGATTCTCTCCTAAAGACGGAGGTGAGAGGCAGACTGACTTTATAGACGTTGTCGCATGGCGCAACACAGCGGAATTTGTCTCAAAGTATTTTACAAAAGGGCAAATGGCGGCTGTCACCGGACGTTTGCAAATACGTGACTGGACAGACAAAGAAAACAATAAACGCCGCAGTGCGGAAGTTGTTGCAGAAAACATCTACTTCACGGAAAGCAAAAAAAGCAGAGAAGCGGCACTGGGAGGTGCTGCCGACCCGAAAGAGGACTTCGGCTCAGGCTACAATACCCCGGTCGAAAGCTCCGATTTCACAGAACTGGACATGGACGACGGCGACCTGCCGTTCTAAGGAAGAAATAAAGAAAGGATGAAGTAACTTGTCAAACGAAAGAGAAGGTAGACAACATAGTCGCAAACGCAGAAAAGTTTGTCAGTTCTGCGTAGATAAAGTTCAAGATATTGACTACAAAGACGTAGCAAGGCTTCGCAAATGCATTTCAGAGCGCAGTAAAATCCTACCCCGCAGGACAACAGGCGTATGTGCAGGGCATCAAAGACGGCTTATGGTAGCCATCAAAAGAGCACGCCAAATCGCCTTACTGCCGTACGTAACAGACTAATAACCCTAAAGATAAAGCCAAAGGTGTGTGGAAATAAAATTTTCCGCACACCAAACCGCAAAGGAGATTACTAAGTGTATTATATCCGCATTCGCTAAATAGAAGTAAGTTAATAGCGACACTATCCGGAGATAGTGGGCTTGTTAGCGATGTCTTTTAGCGTTGATGCGGATACCATATGACTATATGACTCTATGCCATTTTATCAAAAATGGGTATCTTCACTGATTTAAAGCATGCAGACCACTAATCCGTTTCGGATAGAGGTCTGTATTTTTTATTAGGAGGAACAAAAATGCAATTATTAGTAAAAGCAAATGACATAAACGTTGAATATTCGGGGCGTGACGTGCTGGATATAGACAGCTTAGAGCTGTACTCATACGACCGAATAGGTCTTGTGGGCGGCAACGGCGCAGGAAAAAGCACGTTGCTGAATATACTTTCGGGCGAATTTACCCCCGCAGGAAGTAAAATTACACGACTCGGCGAAAACGCATATATTAAGCAATTAGACGATGTCGAAATGGGCAAAATAGATGATTACGCCATGCTATCAAAGATGGGGCTGTCCGATATTAGTGCCGATACAATGAGCGGTGGCGAAGAAACCCGCGCAAAAATCGCACAGGCAATGTCAAGCAGAGTCCACGCCATATTTGCAGATGAACCCACTTGCCATCTGGACAGAAGCGGGATAGACCTGCTTATCGGGCAACTAAAAGCCTTTGACGGCGCGTTGCTCATTGTAAGTCACGACAGATATTTTCTCGACGAAACCATAGATAAAATATGGGAGTTGAAGGGTGGGAAAATCACCGAATATTGGGGCGGATATTCCGATTATCTTGCGCAAAAAGAGGAAGAGTATCAAAAGCAATCGGCGCACTATGACCAAATAATGCAAGAAAAAGAGAGACTCGAGCGCAGTGCAGAGGAAAAGCGCAAACAAGCTCGGCAGGTTGACAGCAAACAAAAAGGTGCAAAAGCCAAAAATTCAACTGAATTTGGAGGGCGCTTGGGGCAACAAAAAAGCACGGGAACCAAACAAAAGAAAATGCATCAAGCGGCAAAAAACATAGAAAAACGCATTGAAGCTCTAAGCGATGTCAGCGCACCGCAACGTATCCGCAATGTTCGCTTCAGGCAGAGTGAAGCACTGGCGCTGCACAATAAATTCCCCATTACCGCTGAGAAAATTAACCTGAGCTTCGGCGAGCGTGTGATTTTCGAAAACGCAGGATTCATAGTTTCGCTAGGCGAAAAAGTTGCATTTACAGGCGGTAACGGCACGGGAAAAACCACATTGCTGAAAATGATTAAAAATCACCACCCGTCGTTGACAATTTCACCAAAAGCAGCTATCGGCTGCTTTGAGCAGACAGGCTACAAGTTCACAGCGAAGCAGCCCATACTGTCGTTTATGCAAGAAGATTGCGACTACAGCGTATCCGAAATCCGTGCGGTGCTGGCGGCAATGGGGTTCGGCACGCAAGACATCTTAAAAGATTTAACGGTTCTTTCGGGCGGGGAGATTATAAAGTTGCAACTCTCAAAACTGCTGCTCGGTCGCTATAACATATTGCTTTTAGACGAGCCGGGTAACTATCTCGACATAGGAAGCATGGAAGCCTTAGAAGCAATGATGAAAAGCTATGCAGGAACGATTATCTTCGTAACCCACGACAAAAGGCTGATAGGAAACGTCGCGGACACGGTGTATGAATTTAAAGATTGCAAAATAATCAAGAAAATAAAATGAAAAGAATATCATAAAACTCTACACATTACCTTAAACATATGATAAAATCATCTACACAATATCTATCTGGAGGGCGTAAAATGGCGACGACTTATCATGTAGCGAAAAATGGGCTTGACATAAATGAAGGCACATACGATAGACCTTTTCTGACAATAGGCATGGCAGCGAAGAGAGCACTGCCGGGCGATACTGTTACGGTTCACGCAGGTGAGTACAGAGAATGGGTTAAACCCAAAGAGGGCGGTCTTTCAAACAATCGCCGTATCACTTATCAAGCAGCAGAGGGAGAACTTGTTATTATCAAAGGCTCAGAGCGTGTGCAAAGCTGGGAAAAAGTTGAAGGCACTGTATGGAAGGCAGTTTTACCCAATACAATATTTGGTGATTTCAATCCATATGTAGAAACAGTGTGCGGCGACTGGCTTTTAGAGCCGTGGGAAAGACCTGCTCATCTTGGCGATGTCTACTTAAACGGTATGTCATTTTATGAAGCAGATTCACTTGAGAAAATAAAAAATCCAAAGGTTCGCGATATGGTGCTGGATCACTGGACAAAAGAAACGGTTCCCATCAAGAATAAAGAGCAGACAAAATATGTCTGGACATCAGAAGTTGACGGCGAAAACACAACGATTTTCGCAAACTTTCACGGTGCAGACCCAAACACCGAGCTGGTTGAGATTAATGTGCGCAAAGCCTGCTTCTATCCAGAAAAAACAGGAGTGAACTACATCACAGTGAGGGGTTTTGAAATGGCGCACGCAGCATCGCCCTGGACACCTCCCACGGCAGACCAGCCTGGTCTTATCGGTGCAAATTGGAGCCGTGGCTGGATTATCGAAAACAACATCATCCACGATGCGAAATGCAGCGCAATAAGCATTGGCAAGGAAGCATCCACAGGTCACAATGACCGCACCAACCGCAAAGACAAACCCGGCTATCAATATCAGCTTGAATCAGTATTCAAAGCTGCGAAAATAGGCTGGTCAAAGGAAAAAATCGGTTCCCATATTATTAGAAACAATGTAATTTACGATTGCGGTCAAAACGGCATCGTAGGTCACCTAGGCTGTGTTTTCAGCGAAATCTATGATAACCACATCTACAACATAGCTATCAAACGTGAGTTCTACGGACATGAAATCGCAGGAATCAAGCTCCACGCACCGATTGATGTACACATCCACGGCAATCGAATACATAGCTGTTCACTCGGAATTTGGCTGGATTGGCAAGCACAGGGTAGCAGAATCAGTAAAAATCTGCTCTACGACAACAACCGTGATTTGTTTGTAGAAGTATCTCACGGTCCGACCTTGGTTGACTACAACGTTTTTGGCTCAAAGTATGCCTTGCACAATGATGCACAAGGTGTTGCCTATGTTCACAACCTCTTCGCCGGGAAATTTGCTCTACACTTCTCAACCGACCGCTCAACTCCATACCACACCCCGCACAGCACAGAAGTAGCTGGCTTTTCCGCGACCTTTGGAGGTGATGACAGATACTTCCAAAACATCTTCATAGGTGGACAGACTCCTGAAACTGTGGGAACAGCATATTTCAATGGTTATCCCACATCATTACAGGAATATATTGACATTATAGATGCAAAGCAACCATGCGACCACGGTGAGTTTATGAAAACTAAGCAGCCTGTATATATATCCGGAAATGTGTATGTAAACGGTGCGAAAGCGTTCGATAAAGAAAAAGAAAAGCTGGACTGCCCGGAGTTTGATGCAAAGTTTAGCATCGAAGCAGAGGGAAACAAGGTCTACCTGAATATTTCAATGCCTGAGAATTTTAGAAAATTCAATCCAAAAGGACATAACACAACAACATTGGGACGTGTCCGTATTGTAGATGCAGATTTTGAAAATTTCGACGGCAGCTTTCTAACCCTTGATACCGACTACTTCAGTGTTCTGCTGGGCAGCGAAACAGTCCCCGGCCCATTCGCCGGTCTAGACTCCGGCAACAACAAAATACTAGTCTGGGGTTAAGCAGATGGTGAGCAAATAAGATTCTTCGCTTCGCTCAGGATATGGGTTTTAAGTTGTTGCCATTGCTTCCCTCACCGCACTCGAATCCCCGCCTCGCGGAGTTGTAGCTCTGTCACCTCGCTTGGTGCACCAAGTAAGAAGTCTTGAGCGTTACCTGAGAGCGGAAAAGCAATAACCTCACGAATATTCTCCTCCTCAGCTAGAAGCATGACGATCCGGTCAATGCCGGGAGCCATGCCAGCATGGGGAGGAGCTCCGTATTGAAACGCATTGTACAGCGCCCCAAAGCGCTTCTCCAGTTCCTTTTCCGTGTAACCCGCAATGGCAAAAGCCTTTTTCATGATCTCGGGAGAGTGATTACGAACAGCACCTGAAGAAAGCTCAATGCCGTTGCATACAATGTCATATTGATGCGCATAAACATCCAGCGGGTCCTTGCTCAAAAGAGCATCAAGCCCGCCAATCGGCATGGAAAAAGGATTATGTGTAAAGTCGATACGCTTAGTATCGTGGTTAAATTCAAACATCGGATAGTCAGTGATGTAGCAAAACTCAAAGCAATCTTTATCTACAATCTCCAAAGACTCGCCAAGCCAAGTCCTGATTTCACCTGCAAGCCCACCCACAACAGCCTTAGAATCGCAAATAAAAAACAGAGTCACACCATCTTTCATACAGAGCGAGTCAATAAGCTCGCGCTTTTGCTCGGCACTCAAAAACTTCTCAATCGGTCCTTTGAAATCACCGCCGGAGAGCGTGAGATAACCAAGCCCCTTCATGCCGATTGAAAGAGCGAATTTGAGCGAATTATCAAAGAAACTCCGGGGCCTGCCGCTGCAATCTGCAACAATCCCCCGCACAGGTTTGCCCTTAAACAGCGGAAATTCCACGCGTGAGAAAAATTCAGTGAGGTCAACGATTTCAAGCGGATTTCGCAAGTCAGGCTTATCTGTGCCGTACTTTAGCATCGCTTCATCATACTTAATACGCTTAAACGGAGCAGGGGAGACCCTCTTATCGGAAAACTTCGAGAACGTCTCAAACATGACCTTCTCACCAACAGCAAAAACATCCTCCTGCTCGGCAAACGCCATCTCAAAATCAAGCTGATAAAACTCTCCCGGCGAACGGTCGCCGCGGGCATCCTCATCGCGGAAACACGGTGCTATCTGATAATAGCGGTCAATACCCGATACCATGAGCAGTTGCTTAAAAACTTGTGGTGCTTGCGGCAAGGCATAAAACTTACCCTTATGCTTGCGGCTGGGCACAAGGTAATCTCTGGCTCCCTCCGGAGATGAAGCCGTCAGAATCGGCGTTTGCACATCGAGAAAACCCAGGTCTTCCATCTTTCGGCGGATAAATTTGATGACTTCTGCCCTGAGAATTAGGTTGTTTTTCATCTCAGGGTTTCTGAGGTCAAGGTACCGAAACATCATCCTCAAATCCTCACGAGTTGTCTTTGATTCTTTAATCTCAAAAGGCAACATATTTTTACAGGAACCCAAAATCTCAAGAGAATCAGCAAAAATCTCAATGTACCCGGTGCTGAGTGAGGGATTTATAGTATCATCACTGCGCTCCCGAAGTTTACCCGTGACCGAAACAACACATTCGCGGCGTACGCCATCAAGCATAGAATCGTCATGCAGAACAACTTGCATAATCCCGCCGTGATCCCGCAAATCAAGAAACATGACACCACCGTGGTCACGGAGACTATCGACCCAACCCGACAGCCGTACACTTTCTCCAATATGTTCTCGTGAAAGCTCAGCAGAAAGATGTGTTCGCAGCATAATTTTAATCCTCTTTTCGTGGTATTTGTATAACCTCTACTTTATCGCCACAGAACACTTTGCCAGATATTGCGAAGGGTCGTTTGTGCAGATATAAGTATGGACATACATCGCATACACGGGGCCTGAGCAAATGAGCGAATGTCTTTTTGCATACGCAATCATTTTCTCGGGCATATCACCAAGGTCACCGTAGTTACCGCGCGCAAAACCGACAAGATACTTACCCGCCTTTCTCACCTTCCTGCCATCAGGGTCAATTGAAAGAAAATGATTGGGCCGGTCGGGCGAAGATTTGAACGATTCTATATTATCGTAAAGCCACCCCATTGGCAAGTGCGGATTTAAACCAAGCAATTTTGTCTGCGACAAATAAGAAAAAAGCGGAGTTCTATAATTATCACTCTCGCCATAAATATTGCGTGGAAGCTCGTTCATTCTGCGGTCGTCGAGCAACATTTCCTTGACACTGCCATCTTTTGCATGAATCCCCATATGAATAAATTCGTTCCACGAATGAATGAAAGCGCAGCGCCTGAGCAAATTATTCATTTCGTGGACAACCCGCATATCAAGCTTTTGCAGCATTAAAGACATGGTTTCGGGATTTCGCGCCACCAGAAGCTCAGTAATAACCTTGTGTGAAAGACCGAGGGAACTCAGAGTTGTAACGAAATTTACTGTATCCAGTTGCGCTCTTGAATATTGCCGATAGTTATTTTTTGCATTTCGCTTTTCGGGGCAGAGCAGACCGACCTTGTCCCAGTATCGGAGCTTTGAAGCCATTACACCGGAGAGCTTGGAAAATTCCATGATTGATAAATTATCACCGTCCATTAAGACACCTCCCATTAAACTTAAAATGGCGAAAATACGTTACACCAGTAGCGTGCGAGAGTAGTTTACTAGTTTACTACAAAAGAGAAAGACTTTGCAATAATTTAATAAAAAGTTGATAAAAAATTCATTTTAGTAAAATCATAAACCTTAAAGCAGGTTTAAGCTTTATAACACAAAAAGCATTGAAAACAATATTAAAATATTAGCAGCTAATATATGACATACAGAGAAAAAGGAAGCGTGCAAAAAAAATAATTATGCAAAAAACATTGGATAATCAAGGTTAAAATCAGTATGTTGATATGCGAGACAGCAAAGTCTGGAAAAAAGTTCAAAATTTTGATAAATTTTGTTGACATTAAACCAGCTTTAAGAAATATACTCCATACACTGCTTGAAGGAGGGCGTTGAATATGAGTCTGGGTGAAAAAATTAGAAGTCTTAGGTTAAGGGCAAAGCGGTCGTTAAAAGACCAAAGTAAGCTACTGAGGGTCTCGATGAATTCCTTATATAGATGGGAACATGATTTGGTGATCCCGAGAAGACCAATGCTGGAACGCATCGCAGACGGTTATGATGTGACTCTTGACTGGCTGCTATCTGATAGCAGTATGCCGTCACTGGTAAATGAAACGGAAAACAAACTGCTCGGACTGTACAGAACTCTGCCAAGCCCGGTAAAATACAAAGTTCTCGGCTATGTGGAGCGCGTATGCGTAGAAGAAAAAGGTACAGGGTATCGAAGATAAGTGTCACATTCGTAATTGTATTTCTCATCAATAAATGGTAAAATTGAAAAAACCAAAACTTACCGTTTATTGGCGGTGTGCTGAAAGGAAATGCAAAAATGTTCAAGATAATCTCTGCTCGTGAAGCCGTGGATATGATAGAAGATGGGCAGTGCGTAGCCATCAACTCTTTTTTAGCGTGGTCAAACCCCGAAGCACTGCATGATGCAATTTACGAGCGCATCAAGGAAACAGGCTCTCCGAGAAACCTTCGTTTGTTCTGCGCAGCCGGCTTTGGCATATGGGACGACAGCAGATATGCTGAGCCATATGTCAAGATGGGTGCTGTAAAAGAAGTCGTAGCAGGGCATTTCGGCAGTATGCCCATAACCAAAGACATGGCGCTAAGCGGAGAGATTGAAGCATATTGCCTCCCGCTTGGTGTGCTCTCGCATACAGTCAGGGCAGCGGCATCGGGCAAAGACTGGATTTTAAGCGAGGTCGGTCTCGGAATTTACTGTGACCCAAGGGTTGACACCTATGCCGTTAATGACAGGTCAAAAAAGGAACTGGTCAAACTTGTGGAAGTCGAAGGCAAAGAATACCTGTTATACTACACACCGAAGATTGACGTTGCGCTTATCAGAGGAACAACGGTTGACCCAAGCGGAAACATCACATTTGAAAAAGAATACCTGAATGTAGATGCACTAGCCGTCGCACAGGCAACGAAACGTAATGGAGGAAAGGTCATAGTTGAAGTTGAGCGCGTGAGCCACGAGTTTTCGCGCCCGCGAAATGTGGTAATTCCGGGATTTCTGATTGATGCCGTTGTTGTAAACGAAAAGATGCATGAAAAGCCTGAGTACAATCCGGTTCTATCAGGCGACATCCATGTTCCTGCCTCTCAGATGGATTACTATATAAATAAAATCGCAGATAAATTTAGAATTACCAAAGCCGGCAGGGAAGGTCGTGACATTCCCGCAGAGATTATCGGTGACCGCGCAGCTAGGGAACTAAAGCCCGGTGATGTTGTGAACATCGGTGTCGGTTTCCCTGAAAGTGCAGCCAAACACGCCTCAAAGCAAGGGGTTTTAAAAGACATACATATGACAGTCGAGCCGGGCGGAATCGGCGGACTGCCCGCTCCCGGGCTTGCTTTTGGCGCAACCATTGGTGCCGACATGATTTCCGACATGGCGACACAGTTTGACTTCTACGACGGCGGAGGTCTTGATATCTGCTTCCTCGGCGGTCTGGAAATAGACAGACACGGCAACGTAAACGCACATAAGATGGCGGGTTACTTTTCAGGTATCGGCGGATTTGCAAACATCACATATGCGACAAAAACAGTCGTGTTCTGCCTGAGCTTCAACACAAAGGGTTTAGTGGTCGAACAAGGCGCAGACGGTACGGTCACTATTAAAAACGAAGGCAGTGTGATGAAAGTCAAAGACCAAGTATCCGCAATCAGCTTCTCAGGCAAACACGCCTTGAAACGCGGACAAAAGGTGCTCTACGTCACCGAACGCTGCGTATTCGAGCTGACTCAGTCAGGGCTGAAGCTGAAAGAAACCTATCCCGGCGTAGACGAGCAGACCCAGGTCAGAGATTTGCTGGGCTTCAAAGTGTAGATGAACAGGTTTAGCTGGCACCTGTGCCTATGACCTTGCACTCTCATATGCTAGCAAATGCAGAAAACACACACTTTTACGCGCAATTTCACACTTAAATGTGTATTGAAATTGCGGCACTTCTGTGTTATAATGGTTTTAAGCAAATTACCAAATCGGAGGAACATTAGCATGGACACAACAAATAACACAGATAAAGATAAAAGCCAAACAAATGACGAAATGCAGGTAAATGAAGCACTGCCTGCATATAATAGGAACGGATATTACACATATGCCGATTATCTGACATGGGATGACGATGAGCGATGGGAACTCATAGATGGAAAGTCATATCTAATGTCTGCGCCAAACCGAAAACATCAAACAGCGTTGGGCGATTTGTACTTCTTGCTGCGATTGTTTCTAAAAGGGAAAAAGTGCGAGGCATTTCTGGCACCCTTTGATGTGCGGCTCAATGCCGACACCCTTGACGACACGGTCGTTCAGCCCGATTTAATGGTTGTTTGTGATAAAAGCAAACTTTCAGACGGCAAGGGAGTCGTGGGCGCACCGGACTTAATCATAGAAATACTATCGCCGTCAAACCCCAATCACGACAGAGTCACTAAATACAAAAAATATTGCGAGACAGGAGTACGCGAGTTCTGGATAGTTGACCCCGAGGAAAAAAATGTGGCGGTAAACACCCTGTCCGATGAAAAATACACAACACGTATTTACGGAGCAACGGACAAAATACCCGTCCATGTCCTGCCCGGCTGCATCATTGACCTAACAGAGGTTTTTGCGGCTACGCCTACGACACAATAAACCAAACGCTATATTTTCTTAAGATGGAGGCAAGTGTTGCTAAACATTGAATCAACAATAAATGATGCTGCATTTAATTTTTCGATCGAGCAATATATTATGCGCAGTGAAAACAAAAAAACTCCGATTGCTATGCTCTGGCAGACGGGAAAAACCGTCATGCTTGGCAGCTATCAGGTTGCAAATATAGAGGTAGATTTAGATTTTACTCAAAAAAACGACATCAAGATTGTCCGTCGTTCAAGTGGAGGAGGTACCATTTTTACGGATTCGGGAACAATTCTGCTTACGCTTATACTTCCGTATGATAGACAGGAAAGCTCGCAGTTTGAGGCAAAAAAAATGCTCGCATCATGGGTCATTGAGAGTTTAGGCAAGCTGGGGATAACCGCAAAACAAGAGGGGCGCAACGACATAACCGTTTTTGGAAAAAAAGTAACGGGAATAGCACAGTATGCAGTCAGAAACAAGATTTGCAGCCATTGTTCGCTGCTGTATGATACAGATTTAGAGATGTTGGCGCGGGTTTTAAAGGTTGATGACGAAAAAATACGCTCAAAGGCAATCCGCTCAATTCGCAGCAGGGTTGCAAATGTTGCCGATTATATGAAAGAGCAGATACCTGTGGCGGAGATAAAAAAACTCATGCTCGCTACCTTGGGCGAAACGCACGACCTCACCCACTATAGCTTGCCCCATGAGGAACTTGCGGAGATAGAAAAGATAAATGAGGAAAAGTACTCTAATCCTGCATATATATTTGGCAGGTCACCCAACTTTTCATACAAAAACAGCAAGCGGTTTTCCGGCGGCAGGGTTGATGTTTATCTGGATGTCGCCCGAGGGGTCATAGAATCTTGTTCAATTCGAGGTGATTTCATGGGGACAGTTCCTATTCGCCTGCTGGAAGAAAAACTTGAAAAAGTAGAATATCAAAAAGATAAAGTAAATGATGCTTTGGCGGAAACTTCGCTTGACTCCTTTCTTGGTCACGTTACAAAAGAAGAATTTCTGTCATGTTTGTTTGAGTAGAGACAACCTCGACTCTGCGCAGCCACCCTTTTAACGGGCCATTTGTGCCTTAAAATTGCTGAAAGGAATGGATTTTATTTTGAAAAGAAAACCTGAGTGGCTGCGAATCCAAAGCAAGAGTAACCCAAATATTGCCCTGGTTGAAGAGTTAATCAGTAATTCAAATTTGAATACGGTTTGTGCAGAGGCAAATTGCCCAAACTACAATGAATGTTTCTCGAAGAAAATTGCAACTTTTATGATTTTAGGAAAAAATTGCACCCGAAACTGTAATTTCTGCAACGTCAGCCATGAAATACCCGAGCAGATTTCTGCCGATGAACCGAAGAACCTAGCTCGTGCCGTTAGCGCACTTGGGCTTAAATATGTAGTCATTACATCTGTCACAAGAGACGATTTGGCGGATGGCGGAGCGGAGCATTTTGCAAAAGTAATTCAGGCAGTCCGGAAAAACTGCCATGAAACAGCTATAGAAGTATTGATTCCGGATTTTAAAGGCGAGCTAAAAGCCCTCCGCACTGTCGCAGGAGCATCCCCCGATGTCATAAGCCACAATGTCGAAACCGTACCCGAACTATATGCAGCCGTGCGGCAACAGGCGAAGTATTGCCGTTCTCTTGAATTGCTGAGAAACATTAAGCTCATAAATCCAAAAATACACTCAAAGAGCGGAATAATGCTGGGTATGGGCGAAACAAAAGAGCAAGTCCTAAAGCTATTTGAAGACCTGCGCAAAGCAGATTGCGACTTCATAACAATCGGTCAATACCTCGCCCCTACCGCAAAGCACTATCCAATTTATGAGTTCATAACACCAAAGCAATTTGAAGAATACGGCTCAATAGCAAAAAAAATGGGCTTCTCATTCGTAGCCTCAGCCCCACTGGTCAGAAGCTCATACAACGCCTCCGAGGCATTAGCTACTTAGTAGGTAGGCGCAGGGTAATTTTCTCTGTTTTTTGCAGTGGGGGCTGTGAGCCCCCACTCGCTCAGCTCCCTACCTGCCTGCGAAAAACTCATCAAGTTGCCTGTTAAGCTCTGCGAGAACATCGTCCGCGCCCGCAGCTCTCAGCGCAGCGATGTAAGCGGGAACAGCTGTTTCGAGATCCATACCGCCTACAGTCAAAGGAGTGCGAAACTCATCAACGACATTTCTCATAGCCGCTGCCTGAATGGCTACAGGCTCGCTGTCAAAAACAAAACCGAGAAAAGCAGTGCCGACACCAAGCTCGTTATAGGCTCTGAAACCTTCAATATACTCTGCACCGTCCGTATTTCTGGGAGTCAGCATGAAGACATTCCCCATGCCGAAACGCCAAGTCTGATATGGGATGGAGTCTCTGGCATCAGTATCGAGAACAATGAGACCATTCTCATCAGGATTCCAGTGAACACCCTCTACGCCCTCGCTAAGAAGAACCGTAAGAGTATTATCTGTATACCATGCATTTATAAACTGCATTGCAGCCTCTTGATTTCTAGAATATACTGAAATCGCAAAGCCTGAACCCGCTGCGGACATGGTGGAAACAATTGGGACTCTGCTTAGCGGCACGAAGCGGATATCAAGACCGCGCTCTGATTGGACAGTTGCAGTATGACCATAGGCATATTGCCCTGTAGAGAAGATAAACTCTCCTGCTCTGAGAATCTCGCCTCTATCGATACCCGCATCTTCGCCAATAGCAAGCCTCGGGTCGATAAAGCCTAAATTCCAGAAATCACGAGTCCTTTCAAGCACACGCAGATAAAGCTCATTTTCCACCTGCAAAGTCACTTCGGGGCGTACCGGCTGTGCCGGATTATTCGGGTCAAACGGAAAGTGGAAGGCATTGATACCTGTCAAATCACCATCTGTACAGGAGAAGTTATTTAAAAAGTTCCCCGCTTCAAGGTTTAACGGGAAGAAACCATCGCCGTACAAATCCTTTGCCGCCTGCATGATTTCCTCAAAAATAGGGTCAAAAATGATTTCGTGATTAGACTCTGTAATGGAGAAAATTTCATCAAAGTCAAATCCCAGTTCAACCAGACGGTCATTATTCACTTCAAGCTTAAACCACGCGGCTGAATCCTTAGGGCCGGGAACGCCGTAAAGACCGCGCCCGGAAGGACCTTCGGTAGTAAACGCATTCCACAATAACTCATCAACCTCAGCCATTACATCTCGGCCATAGCGCTCCAGCAAATTATTATTGGGGTCATCAAGCCTGACAAAGTTACCGATTTGAGCATTGTTGAAATAATTTAACCCCCATGAACCCGTCCAGAAAATATCAATGGATGCATCGGCGGTGTTCAGGGCGATTTGAGCAGGATCGCCCATACCCCAGCCGCCTGTCCAAACAGGCCTGATGGTGATGTTGAGACCAAGCTCTTGCAGACGTGCGTTGACAGCCTCAACAACAATCGTATCGTCATTATCCGCATTGCCGCCGTTGAACCAGATGCTGATTTCGGTTGGAGGCTCGTCGGGAGTTGTCGGCGCAGGAGCCGGGGTAGGGGCAGTTTCCGAAGTTTGATTGCCGTTATCTCCTGCCGGAGGAGGAGCTTGACTTTCTTCCGCGGAAGTGCAAGCCGCAACCAAGGCAAGCAACATCATAACGCTCAAGAGAATTGCTACTAATTTTTTCATTTTTCTTTCCTTTCTTTTTCGTGAATTAAAATATATCTAAACACCAAAGAGTGTCTAAAACCGGAAAACTGTCTACCGTCCCGGCAGATGATGTGCTGTTTGCGCATGAATTTACTCCTTAACTGCGCCGATTGTCATGCCCGAGATGATGTAACGCTGGAAAAAGGGATATGCAAAGGCAATGGGCACAACAATAATAACGGCTAAAGCCATACGCAAACCCTGTGTGGGCAAATCTGCAAAATTTATGTTTTCTGCACCAATCATAGTAATATTGCGCCTGATGAATTCCATATTCCGTTGCATTTCCATAAGCAAAAATTGCAGAGGGATGAGACTGCGGTCGCGAACAAATAAAAGTGCATGCCACCAGTCATTCCAAAAGCCGATAGCCGTCAAAAGACCTATTGTGGCGATGCCGGGTTTAGCCAGCGGGACAACGATGGAAAACAAAGTGCGAAACTCGCCGCAACCATCTATATTCGCAGCATCAAGCAAAGATTCAGGAATGCAGGTCTTATAAAAAGTCCGCAAAATTATGACATTAAACGGAGCCATGAGCATAGGCACAATCATAGCCCAAATAGTATCGCCGAGATTAAGTAAATTTCTTATCACAATGACAAAAGGTACCAAACCGCCGCCAAACAGCATTGTGAAAAACATAAGAATCGTAAAAAACTTTTTTAAAGGATAACCTGTCCGATACAGTCCGTATGCGTACATTATTGCGATAAGGAGCGACAAAAACGTTCCGATGAAGGTTATAAAAATGCTGTTATAGAAACTTCTCCAAAGCTGGTCGCCCAACTCAAAAGCGGCGTTGAAATTCACCATTGTCACTTCCGCCGGAAAAAACGAGTAGCCAATAGTGCGCAGACTTTCCGCACCCGTAAAAGCAATGATAATTATGAAAACAAACGGAATGATACAAATAAGCGCGAATCCGCCGACTATGACATGAAACAGCGCTTCACTTGCTCTGCTGACCTTGTTTATACGAAATTTCTTTCTTCCTGCCATAACAAACACTCCTTTGTACCAGCAAATTACATATCATCTGCTATGATACGATGCAATTAAAACAGCGAGTTTTCAGGATTGATTTTGCGGACAATCGCATTTGCACCCATGATGCAAATAAAACCGATAATAGATTGAAACAGCCCAGCAGCCGTGGCAAAATCCATCGCACCTGCGACATTTGAAATCATCACTCTGTAAACATAAGTATCAAAAACCTCCGTCGCCCTTTGAAGCGGTCCGCTATCCATGGTGACATTCCAAAACAAACCAAAATCAGCCATGATGATACGACCTACAGCCAAGATGTTTAAAATGATAATCATCGGCTTTATGGTGGGAATGGTTATATGCCACACCTGCTTCCATTTTGAAGCCCCGTCGATTGCCGCCGCCTCATACATACCCTGGTCAATCCCCGCAATGGCGGCAACATACACGATACAAGTATAACCAAGCGTTTTCCAAAGATGAGCGGAAGTGAGTATAACAGGCCATCCCGTAGGGTCCATGTACCACTCCCTGACATGAGCCAGCAATCCGAAAGTCGGCTCCAAAAACGCAAAAACAAAATAGCTTGCCACGACCCAACTGATGAAAAATGGGAAAAACATGAGCGTTTGATAGAGTTTGGCGAAAAACTTTGAACCAATCTCAGTTATCAAAATAGCAAGAGCCACACCGAGTACAGTAGTCAGCACGATAAAAAATGCATTGTAAGCGATGGTGTTAAAAATCATGTTCCATGCGCGGTCGCCGAAAAAAATAAACTGAAAATTCCTAAGCCCGACAAAAGGACTGTTTATGATATTGCCCCAAAAACCCGGATTCGGAACATACGGTCTGTGATTTTGAAACGCCATAACTACGCCAATCATCGGCAAGTACCGTATGACAAGAAGCCAAATGGCACCCGGCAACATCATAACAGTAATTGCAATGGTCTTTTTAAACCTCGCGGACCTTTTACTATTTAGTGTAAGTGGTTGCATAAATAAGCCCTCCACACCTTCTGTGACAATCATCTTATCCTGATAGTTTTTATCTCATACGGCTTTATCTGAAAACGTACCTTGTTATCGCTGAAATCCACATCGCATATCTTATCTTCGAGCATATTGCATTCCTCGGCGGAGCGAAGCGGGCGGCCCAAAGTGATTACGGCATTCGAGAGTGAATTATCACACTCATAAACCCGCAATATAATCCCGTCGCCATCTTCTGCGGGCTTTATCGTTTCGATAACAACATTATCTGAATCGGAAGAAGCCAGCGAGAAAAATCCGACTTTTGCAGCGCCGGGACTAATTAGTGATTGTTGATTAAGAAAGTAACCCTGTTTAACCGTACCGCCGTCGCGCCAATTACCTTTGTGCGGATAAAGTGAATACACAAACTCGTGAACCTCTTGGTCTGTGACGGGGTTAGGCTCGATTCCCGATTTTATAAGTGTCAGCCCGATACAGGAATCTTTCACGGAATGACCGTACTTGCAGTCGTTGAGCAAGCTCACGCCGTAATGCCCCTCGGATAAATCCACCCACTTTTGCCCGCAACTCTCAAACCGCGCCATATCCCAGCTCGTATTAGAGTGTGTTTTGCGAGTGAGATTGCCGAATTGAATGTCAAAGGTCGCCTCATCGGTATGAATATTCACCGGAAAATGAACCTTAAGCAAATGTTGGCTTTCCTTCCAATCAACCGTGGTTTCAAAATCAATGCGGCGGCTTTCGGCATAGAACCTAATCTTTTGAGAAATAATTGAACTACTTATCTCGCGCTTAATCTCAAGCGTTGCGCGAACAGGTCCAAAATCTGTCCACTCAAAATGAGTCAGACTCGTAATATCCCAGCTTTTTTCCGTGTAAAAGACATCAATATCCCAGTTGTCGTAATATATCGGCTTATCCTCATACATACACATCAAATTGGCACGCTTTCCATCTTGTATGACTTCTCTGCAATTTTCTTTGTCATACAGCCCTGAAATGAGTCCGTTTTCATCGATCGTGACCACATAAAAAGGCGTTTCCAAACGATTGTTTTCTCCGAGTATAAACGGACTGTTTGCATCGCTTTGTGTATTATCTCCCGTTTCGGCGGAAGTCGTATAAAATACGCGCCAGCCTTTGGGCGGAATATTCTTTAAAAAGGCGACAGCACCATCAGATGTTTGCTGAACCAAATGCGTTACACTGTCAAAACCCTTAATCGCCTTCGCGCTGCGCTCTCCGAGTAAAACTATGTCGTCACGCGTGAAACCCGTCGTATTAAATACCGTAATAATCTCCTCGTTATCCGCAGCGCAACCTTTACCGCTCAGGTAACAGTCGGTATTTGAGCAATCACTGTCGCCTGACAGTTCAGCGAGCAGAGAAGAGATATGACCGTCGATATTTGCCCGAGCTTGCTCATATTCGCGCTTTGTCACCTCATACACCTCATGAATTGAAGTGCCGGGCAAAATGTCGTGAAACTGGTTCATCAAAATGGTTTTCCATGCGTTTTCGTAGTCGTCCGAAGGGAGATTACGTTTTGCAAGCACAGACAGTAATTCTAAATCCATCATTTGAAACTCAGATTTACGATTGGCGCGTTTGTTGCGTGCCATAGATGTGAGCGTACCGCGATGATATTCAAAATACAGCTCACCCTCCCAGACATTCAGGCGTGGATTACCTGAAACTTTAGAAGCAAGCTCATCAAAATATGTGCGAGTGAAGGCTTGGCGCACTTTCGGTATGCCTGTCATACCCTTTTCCATACGTTTTGAAGTCTCAAGCATAGCTCTGGTAGGCCCGCCGCCGCCATCACCATAGCCATAGGAAATAAGTATGTCGTTATTAATGTTTTTATTCTGGTATCTGTTCCAACCGCCGATAATCGCATCAGGGTGCAGGTTGCCGTTATATGTGGTGAAAAAATTCTCTTCATCTTGACCCACGCCGAGCGTTGTGACAAAGTGTGTCAATATCTCCGTACCGTCAATCCCACGCCACAAAAATGTGTCATTGGGGATTTTATTAAACTGATTCCATGAAAGCTTGGTCGTCATGAAATAGTCGATTCCGCACCCCGCCATAATTTGCGGCAATGCACCTGTGTAGCCGAACACATCAGGCAGCCACAATATGCGGTTATCTAAGCCAAACTCATCTCTGAAGTAACGCTTGCCGTGCATAAACTGGCGAATAAGACTTTCGCCCGATGTCACATTAGTATCAGATTCAACCCACATACCGCCCTCGGGTTCCCAACGCTTTTCGCTGATACGCTCCTTCACACGGGAATAAAGCTCGGGGTAGCGCGTTTTGAGAAATTCATAGAGCTGCGGCTGGCTCGACATGAACTTATACTCAGGGTATTCGTCCATGAGTTTTAGGACAGTGGCGAAGCTACGGGCGGTCTTTTCTCTGGTTTGCTCAACAGTCCACCACCACGCAACATCAATGTGTGTATGCCCGATACACGTTGCAACTACATCATCATAACCCGCCAAAGCGGTATATACGGTTTTTTTCAGATAGTTACGCGCCTGATTCACGGAAGCATAAAAATTATCGCTGTACGGAGTGCGCAAATCTAGGATATTTATTGCATTGTTCAAAGCGAGTTCAAGTTCTCTGCGGGCTTTGCCGTCTTTTTCAAGCTTTGGAAAAGCGTTTAGAGGAACGCGCAAGTCATAGTAAAGTCCCATAATTTCAGGGTCAATCTCCCTCGCCTCTACAATCAGCTTAAACTCACTGTGAAGCGTACCCGTGTACGCCTGCAAATCAAGCCTGTATTCGGCTTTTGCAGCAGCAGAGGTTTCAAGCAAAACCTCACGATGATTCATGTCAATCCCTTGTAAAATATCGCCGTTGGAAAATAAAAGAAATTGCGGATTTTTGCCGTCATCCCATTCTTCAATCTGCGTGCGCACGTACAGCCATAGCGGTTTTTCGTGAAACTCCTGCGGTACCGTGTATATTGCCCTAAACCAATAATGCGCATCAGGGCCGTACCAATGCATTTTTTCGCAATCAAACAGCTCAAACGCCGCACCATCATCAGTTGCATCTTGCGGGCGCAAAAAATTGCCCTTTTTATAAATAAAACAGTCTATCGGCATTTTCTGCTTTACCGACAACTTCTCTAATTGGTCACAAATAACACCGATTCGCTTATCCAAAAACACCATAATAATGACAACCCCTTCCTTATTGTGAAAACGCCCATGCAGCAGTTGATCAAATTTTCGATCTAGCTAACAAATGCTACTTTAAATATTAACCAATTTACTTCACTTTGTCAACTAGGGATATTAACAAAACACAATCGCTGATTTTGTGCATAATGCCAGAAAACAGCAATTAATGACGAATCATATCAACACATTGCCGAAAAACAAGGGTTTAAACAGTCGAATTATGATAGTTAACAATTTAACAATTGTTGCCTTGATAGTTGCTTTTTTAGGTTATATCTGTTATGCTTGTGCCATATACCGTTCAAAGGAGACTAATAGCTTATGAACAAGCCAAGTATGCAGGATATAGCCGATTCATTATCAATTTCGCGCATAAGCGTTTGGAAAGCATTGACCAATCGCGCGGGTGTTTCTGATAAGCTCAGAGAGAGGGTAGTGGAAGCGGCGATAAAAATTGGATATATAGGCAAACCTGACATCAGGGCGAGCGGCGAGAAATCAAGTCACACCATAGCTGCGGTGGTGTCGCGCCCTGAGTCGTCAACATTTTGGACACAAATAATCCATCGGATTGCAAAAGAACTTTCCTTGCAGGGAGTCAACCTGATGTACACATATATGCCTGCCCGCTACAAAGATGGCGATGTTCTTCCCGCTGCTTTAACCGACGGCTCTGTTTCCGGTATTATAGTGCTGAATATCTATTCCGATACGCAGCTTAGAATGCTTGCAAAGCTGCCGCTCCCTAAAGTGTTTCTTGATAGCGTGCCTTCCCTGACTCCGAGTCAGATGAATGGCGATATTATCTTCATTGAAGGTCGCGCCTCTCTCAGAGATATAACGGGGAAACTGCTTGATGGCGGGCGCACAAGGCTTGGATTTGTCGGCGACATACAATATGCACAGACAAACATGGATCGCTACCTCGGCTTCACAGATGCTTTTTCTCAGCGCGGACTAAAAATTGACACAGCTTTTTGCATGACTGAAAGGCTGCATCTGGACACACATTATGAACAGATTGAAAAGTTCATGAGTTCCCTTAAATCAATGCCTGACGGATTTGTCTGCACCAGTGACTACATTGCACATTTCATTGAGCGGTATTTTACGGAAAACAAAAAAGACCGGTCAAACATATGCTTGACCGGATTTGATAACAGCTCTGAATATGCAAATGTCGCAGGTAAAATAACGACCGTTGATGTGAAAACAGATTCCATGGGCGAAAGGCTCGCAAACAAAATAATGTTTGCAGTCAACCACCCGAACCTGCCGAGCGAAGTGAGCTACGTCCTGACAGAAGTGCTATGGCGTGATTGACAGTTTTGCGACGAAAAAGCCGCAAGCAGATAATACAATAAAGACGGGTGCAACCTCGCTGTGCCCTACAGCCGCACTTCAAACAACAAATCCGGGAGATTTTAGGCTAGCCGTGAGTAGTAATTGAATTCATAATTTCCAGCCCCGGAGTATAAAATGACCAACTCTTGCAATGAACTAAAATTTATGATAAAATAAACCATACTTTATATTATCGTAAAGGCGGATGCGGTTATGAATTATATTCCACGGGATTTGGAGCGTAAATTTTTGAAAATGAGCGGGTTCTTTAAAGCAGTATTGGTCATCGGTGCAAGGCAAGTCGGGAAAACAACAATGCTGGGACATTTGGCGAAGAACCAAAATCGCACATACGTTACACTCGATAATATGCAGACACGTGAACTTGCTAAAAAAGACCCTGTTATGTTCTTTCAAGCATACAAGCCGCCGATTACTATAGACGAGATACAATACGCGCCGGAACTTTTTTCGCAAATCAAAATTATGTGCGATGAATCCGAAGAGACAGGTATGTTTTGGCTCACGGGTTCTCAGCAATATAATGTGATAAAAAATGTACGAGAGACGCTTGCCGGGCGTATTGGAATTTTAAACTTATACAGCCTGTCCCAGGGTGAGAAATATGGGGCGGGATTTGCTGACGACTTGGACTTTTCGCTTCCTGCTTTACAAAAAAGGCGGCAAGCCGTCCCCAAAAATGACATAATAAAAGTATTTGAACATATTTGGCGAGGCGGTATGCCACAGGTGCTTCACGCTGATATGGAGGAACGGACAGAATATTACGAGAGCTACATAAACACCTACCTGATGCGTGATGTAGCAGCCCTTGGCGGAGTGACCGACACATTGCGATTTTCAAAGTTTTTTGCAGCTTCGGCGGCATTAATCAGTGAGCAAGTCAACTTCAAAACGTTGGCTGATATAGCGGAAATTTCACAGCCCACAGCAAAAGAGTGGCTACGGTTGCTGGAAGGGCTTGGGATTATATATCTGCTCAAACCCTATGCCAACAACGCACTTCAGCGGCTCAGCAAAACGCCAAAGCTCTACTTTTGCGACACCGGCCTTGCCGCATATATCTCTATGTGGCCTACCTACGAAACGCTGCTCAATGGAGCGGCAAGTGGGAAGTACTTTGAAAACTATGTGGTAAGTGAGCTGCTTAAAGGCTATTCCTATTCACCATCAAAGGTAAACATGACATATTATCGTGACTCAAACGCAAAAGAAATAGATGTGTTTGTAGAAAAAGGCAACTTTGTCCACCCGCTAGAAATCAAAAAATCAGCAAATCCCGACAGGCGCGAAGTGAAAAAGTTTGATGTTTTAGAGAAAACAAACAGAGAAATAGGAGCCGGGGGTATTGTGTGCATGTGCGAAGAACCACTCCCCATTGATGCAAAAAACTGCTTCATACCGTGCAATTTGTTGTAGATTCGCCCCCAACAATAATGAGATACCGCAAGGTTTGGGGAGGAATTTAGAAAATGGAATACTACACCTGTACCAAAAATACGCAACTACCCGACGGCACTGTAATCTTGTCACTCTCAAGCCGACTTGACTCGCCAAAAGAATATAAAACACGCATTTTTGCTGCATTTTTAAGCTCAATACTCGCCGTATCATGCGAAGGATTGAGTGCGACAACAACTGAGCCTTTGCCTACTCCTCGCCTGTACGCCAAAGGTGAATTCTTGCGTTTATCGCCATGTGATAAAAACTCTATAGGTGAAGCATTTTGCAGAGCCTTATGCGACAAACGAAGCTCGTTTAGCTTTTTCACTTCATGCCACAGAGAATCCTTGTCATTCATTTGAGTCAGGGCATCAGGTCTTTCGGGAGCAGAGTCAAGCGGAATGTACAAATCATCTGTTTTTCCGCTGGAGAACCCGGCATTGAGTGTTTTATCCCACTGCATGGGGCTACGCGACCCGGTGCGTTCATAGCCACCCTCAACAGACGGCATATTCTCAAGATAGCGCATACCAATTTCATCTCCGTAGTAAATAAACGGAGCACCCGGCATGGTCAGCAAGAACGCAAAAGCAAGGCGAAGCTCCTGCGCATCAAGCTGTCGTGCGATACGGTGCATATCGTGGTTGCCGCTGGGGAAGCAAATCAGCCCGTCAGCCAACTCACTTGATGAAGTCTCCGCCGAATCGACCTTTAGTGCTTGCACATCTCTGAGCATACCGGTGTAGTCTTCAATAAATTCAGACAGGTCATTTCTCCCGTCTTTTGAGAAAAACGGGTCATCGCGAAACAGCGAGTTGTACTTAGACCCACCAAAATGAAGCAAAAAGTCCATGTGAAACCCTGCGGCGAGTGCACTTCTGGGATTACCCCACTCCGAAATGAGCACAGCCTCGGGATATTCTTTGTCATACATTGCACGGATTTCCTGCCAAAGTTTTTTAGTATAAACATGGTCTTTGTCATTTTTAACAAGCGAAAACGCCATATCCACACGGAAACCATCACAGCCCATGTCAAGCCAAAAACGCATTATATCCACCATTGCAACACGCGTGGCAATAGCATCCTCAGAGTCAACATCAATCTGCCACGGTTTCTCAGGGTCAGGGTTCACAAAACCGTAATTGAGCGAAGGTTGAGTTGAATAAAAATTCACAGCGCATGAACCTCTCTGGCAGATTCCGCTAATACTGCCCATTATGCCCGGAATATTCTCAAAACGTTCCCACGGTGTCTCTGACCAGATGTATCTGCCGGCAAACTCAGGGTCTCTTTGCATAGACCTTACAAACCACTCATGGGTTATAGCTGTGTGCCCCGGAACAAGGTCCAAGATCACACGTATACCCCGCTCATGCGCCTCACTCAGAAGTCTGCGCATATCCTCGTTAGTCCCGTAGCGCGGTGCAATCTTCATGTAATCACGTACATCATATCCGGCATCATTAAACGGTGAATCAAAGCAAGGGTTGAGCCAAAGCGCATTACACCCGAGCTTCTTCACATAATCAAGTTTACGGATAATGCCCTGCAAATCGCCAATCCCATCGGCGTTTGTGTCATAAAAACTCTGCGGATAAATCTCATAAAAAATCGCATCACTTAACCATTTTGGCATAATCTTACCCCCATCAGCTACTATCACACTTAATCAAACATCTTTGATAGCTTTGCCATTGTCTCAATAATTGGCAAATCCTGCGGGCAAGCAGTCTCACAGGCACCGCAAGCCGTACAATCGCGGGCTTTACCGCGACCGCCGGTCATCCAGCTATATGAGCCGCCAAGATTCGTAGTGGTTTTATGTATCAAAAAGTCATTGTATAAATTTATAAGATTGATAATACCAATATTGGCAGGACAGTCCTTGCAGTAGTTACAAGCAGTACACTCAACACGAGGAACGCTGTTTAGTATCTTAACTGCCTCTTTGATTGTAGAGTGCTCGTCTTTGGTCAAAGGCTTGATATCAGCGAAAGTCGCGATGTTTTCGGAAACTTGCTCATATGTGCTCATACCGCTGAGTGTAACAAAAACACCTTCAAGCTCTGCAACAAAACGGAGTGCCCAAGATGCAAGCGATGCATTCGGGTTTGCCTTTTTCATGATATCGACAATGGGGGAATCCGGGGATGCCAGCTTACCGCCGAAAAGCGGCTCCATAGCGACCATCGGAACCTTATGACTAACCCCAATCTCGTGCAAACGGCGAGCATTCATCTTTGGTCTGTCCCAATCGAAATAATTGATTTGCGGCATTATAAATTCAGTTTCAGGATGTTTTTTGAGAATTTCATCAAGGTCTTCGCAGTGACCATGAAAAGAAAAACCAATATGCCGAATTTTGCCTTTAGCTTTCATATCGGCCACAAATTTCCACGCACCAAGCTCCTCAGCCATTTTGTTGCCGCCGGAATTTATGCCGTGAAGCAGATAAAAGTCAACATAATCAGTGCCAAGCCTCTCAAGGGAAGTGTTGAAAATGTCTTCCATTGTATTATCAGGCTTTATGAGCCCCAGCGGCAATTTCGTAGCAATAGTGAAGCTCTCACGCGGATGACGCTTAACAACCGACTCACGAAACGCAACCTCAGCACCTTCATAGACATATGCGGCATCAAAATAAGTGCCGCCGCTCGCAAGAAAAGCATCCGCCATCTTGTTAATCTGTGGATAGTCAAATTCGCCATTTTCCGTACGCGGAAGTCTCATATAACCAAAACCCAGTTTTCCAATTTTCTCAATATTAACTGACATTAAATATTCTTCCTTTCAAATTCTTAAGTTCTGCAAGAAAATATATAACATAACGCATACATTTGTCAATATAATATGATATTTTGCGATGAAAATGCTTTGCAAAAGGTTACAGTAGAGACCAAGCCAAAAGTGGATGATTTGTGGAGTCTTTTTTGCTTAAGCAGTGGCGCAATGCTCTCTGGCTCGCAAAAAAGCGGAATAAATTATCCATTTTTGGCGGCATGTGAACAGTAACTGCAAAAGCTCACTTCAATAGTGAAAATTTCGCCCCCTGCCACATCTATGGTCAGGTTTTCTCCTGATAACACCAAATCTTCCAGAGGATCCTCGTTTAGCTTACATTTTCGGGCTTTACTCACGGGAAAGCCAAAAGTAACAGTGCCTGATTGCTTGTCTGCCGTTGGATTAAACAGCCGCAGAATAATACTTTGCCCGTTTTCCGACTGCTTGAGAGCGGAGAAAATCAGATTTTGGTTAGAAATACTGCAAAAGCTATTTGTCAGCGGAAAACTACCCGCTTCGCCGCCGTAGAGTTGTGAGCAGCTTGTAGCGGCATTTACGCCCTGTGCCTCGCGATACACACTACCTTCGCTCCAATTTCCGATATGCGGGTAAATCGCGTAATTAAATTCCATTTTCCGCAGAAGCTGGCTGCCGTCCTGAGAATCAAATTGACCCACAGCTTCCCACCACGTCACAATCATGTTACCCATCGCCCTGAAAAGTGTCAAATAGAGGGTATTTTGACCGTCGTTGGCAAACTCATATTCGGTCAGGCAATCATTTAGCAATGCAAGCCCTGTTTTGCTATCGCTCACATCAACGAAGCTCTGCATAGGCAGCGTTTGCATTTCAGGCCAATAGCTACCGTCGGCGGCACGTTGGTTAACTTTAGGTCGCCTGTCTACGGTGAAATGCCCCGCAGAATCGGCATAGTCCGCCTGGATGCCTGTCGGAAATGCAACACGGAGCCTGTGATTTTTTGCGTTGTTATTGATGATGGTGTGTACGTCCAGCCGCTTTGAATCCCTTGTGAGCGTGAAGCGGGATAAAATCTTATACTCCACCAATTTATCACTGCGCTTGCCCTTACCGCGCACCCCGTAAACGGATTCTTCCGCTTCGGCGGGGAGTTGCATGGTATATTCCACAGCAACGGTTGCACTGAGCGGGCCGTTGTCCTCGCTCCAAATCCGCGCCGGGCAGCTTTTTGTAATGTGTACCTGATTGTGATACGGCGGGTAATAAGCCCAGTAATTTCCGACATCTCCCGCATCCTCAAAGTAGTGCAGGTTGTCATAGACCTTGCCGGATTCCTTATGCAAAAGCCGTATGGTGCCGCTTGTATTAAACTCAGCACGCAGATGTGCATTTTCCAGCACATTATTGTCGGTGAGTATATTTCCGTCGTTAGCCCGTCGCATGGGAAGCCAGTAGAATTTTTCAGGTCCAAACCGCTGCTGCGGAACTATTTCAATGACCTTATATCCCATTGCCGGAAGCTCACCGAAATCAATATAACACTCATGCCTGTGTGTTATAAACGGCCATGGCCGCGCCTCGGCATCATGTACGGGATACGCCTTTTCATCACGGGATATTTCCTGCACTTGCAACTGTTCACCCGTTGCCGCATCAATTGCGGTAAAATCCCAGATATGCTCGCGTGCCGGCGTTGCTATGCAGAGTTTACCGATGTCTTTGAGCGAATATGGCAAAGGGTTGTACACAAGCAGCAAGATTGTTTTTTTGCCAAAAGCGGATAGATTAAGCCCCCGCGCAAGGTATGCAAGAGCTTCATCGGTAATAACTTGCCCTATTTCGAGTGCCTGTGCCAGACGGTACTGCACGTCATTTGCGGTTTTGTCCTGCGTTACACCGTTGATTGAGTCGTGAGGGTGGGATTTGAGTAAATAATCCCAAGCCTTGTCTAACATTCCTCTTTGATATTTTCCACCCAAAGCCCAGATCGCAGATGAGAGCGGCTCTGCCTGTGCGAGCAGTGCGTTTTGTGCTTGCTTGTTGGCAATTTTCAGATAAATTCTTGATGACAGGGCATTTCCCGAACATTCCCCGGCAGGGCCATCGCGCAGTTCGCCGTTTATCACGCGCAGTTTATTAATATCAACATTTTCCCGCAGCACATTTGCATATTCGTCAAGGCGGCAGTGCAAGAAATCAGTATCCTCTATAAGCTCACTCAAATCGGCACGCATTGCTGAAATTTGGCTCTGCGGAGAAGAAAAGTCAGTGCCGTCAAGAAATAGACGATGGTTTTCAAGCACACTGGCATCAGTAGCTTTCCACGCATCGGAAAATCCTTCAGCCAAGTCCTTTTTGTCATATGATAGGTTTGGTGAAATGACGAAAAAATCCTCGTCTTTACACTTCGTTGATGCGTTATGCATCGCCATTCCTGAGAGACTGGGGTCATATCTGAAATCGGAGCTAAAACAGTTTACTCCGTATTTTCCTTTAAGATATGCATTGAAGTAAAAATTGGCGCGTGCGTGCTCTCCGAGTTTGCTTGTGAGAACAGTTGTGCCATCGGGTGCTTGCCACATAAATTCACTTTCGGGTGCACGTTCTTCCGAGACGCGTTTTGCGCATATGATGAAATCTATTCCAAATCCGGCATAAATCTGCGGAAATTGTGCAGTTTGCCCCCACCCGAATGAATTATAGCCGATATCAAGGCATTTTCCCAGCATTTCCGCTGTACGTTTCCCCCACAGCAAGTTTCTGACAAGACATTCGCCGTCTACAGGATATAGGTCAGGTAGCGTGTACCACGGACCGACGGCAATACGCCCTTGCTCGATATAGCCGCGAATCCTTTCACGGTTATGCGGCTTGATTTCGAGATAATCAAGCACGGGAGCAACCTGCCCGTCCATCAAAAAACACCGATACTGCTCATCTTTTTCCAGTAGTTCCAAGAGTTCATCTATAAAACGAACAAGAAGGGCGCGTGTTCTCCATATAGGATACCGCCACTCCCTATCCCAATGTGTATGCGGAAGAATATACGCTTTTTTAGGTCTATCGCTCATTTCGTATCTCCTTTAATAATTTTCAAAACCTCATCAAAACTCTCGCAGTAGCTGTTGCACATGCCGCGAGTGCCGCTACCTAAAATGTTGCCGCCTGATATGCCTACAGTGTAGTACCCTGCTAAACGAAGTGCACAGACACCCGCACCGCTGTCCTCAATGCCGATGACCGCACCGCGGTCTGATATATTCAGCCCTACACGACAGGCCTCTGCATAGAGCCACGGATGGGGCTTAGCCTCAAGCTCACCCAGCGTCCCCGCTTTTCCCCTGCCGAGCGGATACCCGGCGGTTATAATAGTGTCATAAAACTCCTCGGGGTCGCCAAGCCCAAGCGAATTAAAAGCAGAAAGTATTTCGGGGTAAGCCTTGCGGTACAGCCCCGACGTAACAAGTGCTGTTTTTACCCCAAGCCTCTTTAGCTCAAGTAAAAAATCCTTTATGCCCGGGGCAGGGGAGAAAGCGTTCGGTCTGCCCCTTCCGGCAAGAATCAGCTCCATCTCCCTGTCGGTGTGCTTAGTATAAAAAGCTCTTGCATCAGCCAATGATGCGCCGGGAGCGTACTTATCAATGGCGTAGCATAAATGCTCCGACACACTATGCCCGGAAACAAAAGGAATATCCTCGGGAGAAAAGCGAAAAGATGCATCACCCAAAAGGCTAGCGACCGTCTGCTCAATGACCCAAATCCAAAACTCTTCACTGTGAACTGTTGTGCCGTCTAAGTCCATGAGAACCGCTTCAACCGGCTCTGTCAGCGAAGCTTGATATATCGGATAATAAGCGGGGAAGCCCATCTCCGATTTAACATAAGCGAGAGTCTGCTCAGCAAACCCAATAAGCTCTACCTTGCCGTCGCCCGTAGAAACAATGTGACTGACACCGTTTTTTCCTGCCGTGTGTAAATCGTCGGAACATTTTTCGATGATTTTCCAACCATGCGCAGTATCGAGCTGCCCGAATCCCGGAAGACTGAGTTGTGTGTTCATTCTTTCACCGCGCCCCCTGTCAGTCCGGCGATTAAATTACGCTGTAAGAATATATAAGCAATAATTATCGGCACAACGGAAATCATACCCGCAGCATTCATTTGCCCCCATCGGACACCCGCTCTTGCGATTGAAGCACTTATTCCAGCCATAATCGGGCGCATGGAATCAACCGTGGTAAACGTCATAGCGAGCATAAGTTCCTGCCAGACCCAGATGGATACGCTGAGTCCCACAGCCATAAGCCCCGGCTTTGAAAGCGGCAACATGATTTTATACAAAACCTGTAAACTCGTGCAACCGTCGATATGTGCCGCCTCGTCTATTTCCTTGGGAACAGAGTTAAAATAGGCGAGCAATAACCAGATTGCAAGCGGTAACTGAATGGCAGCATAGACCGCAACCAGGGCAAGGCGGTTATTTAATAGGTTAAAGTTGCCGAAGGTAACAAAGAGCGGAACGAGCAGAGTTGTCATAGGCATAACCTGAGTAAGCAAAAGAATCAGAAGAAACACAGGTTTGCCACGAAACTTAAATCTACTCATGCCATACGCTGCAAGGCTACCGCAAGCAAGTACAACAACAAGAGTGCCGAGAACATAGATAATCGAGTTTTTAAAATAAACGGGAATCTGTGTCTGTGTCCACGCAAATTCGTAATTTTCAACTACAATGGTTTCAGGCAGCAGCGTGGGCGGAACCTGAAAAATCTCCGCCTCCGGCTTAAAAGATGTGGTAAGCATCCAGTAAAGAGGGAAAAGTATGAGCAGCGATGTGACAGCGACAACAAGCACAGTCGCTACATGGTGAATCGGGCTTCTTTTATTCACAGTGTTCCCCCTTCCCGCATATTCTTAAATATCTTGATGATATAGGGAATACACATAAAGGATACTAAAATCAATGATACAACAGCGAGTGCCGCCGCGCGCCCGAAGTCGTTGAATTCAAAGGCAAGGCGGAATGTGTAAATAGGCAACGTCGAAGTTGAGTCAAGCGGCCCGCCTCTGGTCATAACCCAAATGAGGTCAAAGTAATTGAGTGTCCAAATAGTTGTGAGTACGCCGGTAGTGGCAATAACGGGAGAAAGATGCGGCAAGATAACGTGAAGCAGAACACTCGGGTATCGCGCTCCATCAATTCTCGCAGCTTCAATCTGGTCATTTGGTTTATTCTGCAAAGCGGCTGTAACCATCAAAAACCAAAACGGAGCCGCCCGCCAAACATTGACAAAAATAACACTGAACATGGAAATATTCGGGTCAGCCAAAAACAAAATGTTTCGGTCAACTGCCCCAATCATCATTAGAATATTGTTGATTATTCCCACATCTGCTTGAAACATAAATCGCCACATAAGGGCCGTAACAACACCCGGAATCAGCCATGGCACAAGCACAATCGTCCTCATGAACTTTTTGCCGCGCCTCATACTATCGGTAAACAGAGCAATTCCGATACCGGCAACCATCTGTAAAACAACACCAAAAACCGTCCAGATAAGTGTGTTTGTCACAATAGAAGGAAATCTGTGGTCGGTTAAAACACTGATATAGTTGTTTAGACCGTGAAATGTTATTTCAGGGTCACGGAGCGTCCAGTTATAAAAGCTTATCACCAGATTATAGGCAATAGGGTATCCAAGCATCACCAGCATTATCAGCGCAGCCGGGAGCAGGTACAGGTATGAACTAAGCTTGCGAGAACCCATAGGTATAATTCTCCCTTCAAAGAACAAACAGAGGACAGGTTACAGGTTAGCAGATAATGAGCAATTTGAATTTGCCCATTATCTGCAAGTTTGTTTATTATTTCGCGTTAGCCAACGATTGAATTTATCCTGTTTGTGAGTTCTTCAACCGCCGTATCGATGCTCATGCCGCCGATTAGAACAGATGCGACAATTTCATGTATTGCTGCTTCGATTTCTGCATAGTACAAAGTCTTAGGCTGTGCTTGACGCGCATACGCCAGAACTTCAAGGTATACTGCAAAGTTTGGGTCTGCCGCAAATTCGCTCACTGCAATGCCGGCTTCGCTTGCGGGGAAGTCGGAAATCAGACGGGAGTTAAACTCGGCAGAAGTCAGAATTTGAGCAAAGCGGACAGCCGCTTCCGGTGCTGCTGTGTTCGCGCTGACAGCGATGCCAAAACCGCCGCCGAAAGAACCGTGAGGAGATGCAGCATTCATGCGCGGCACAAAACCTTGACCCCAAAAATCGTGGTCGTAGATGTCGGTTTCAACGAGCGTGTTGCCGATAATCATGCCAAATTGACCTGCCGCAAACAAACGGGCGACATCGTGGTGGTTTGTCACTGCAAAATCAGGCTGAAGTGAAGGTTGCAAGTCAAGCAGGGTTTGCAGATAAGTTCTGAATTCTTGCGTGTCAACATTGGGTGTTATGGTGCCGTCAGCAGCAATATTGAGGACAGAACCGGGGCTTGCATTAAACAGAGCCTGTGCAGGAAATTCGGGAAGTCCGAGGTCCAGTCCGAAACCGTGTCTTCCTGTATTAGTTGTAATCGTATTGGCAAATGTTACCAGTTCGTCCCATGTTGCCGGAGGTGTGTCAGGGTCGAGCCCTGCCTCTTCAAAGATTTCTCTGTTCCACCAGAGTATACGGCAGTCGGTTGTGAAAGGAATTGCCATTACGTTACCCTGCCATGTGTAAAACTCAAGTACGCCGGGGAAAAACTGATTGAAATAACCGGGTGCGACAAAATCGTCCAGATTTAGAAGTGAGCCGCTATTTGCGAAAACAGGGAAATCGGGGTTATTTACGATGAAGATGTCAGCGGGATTTCCGGCTGCAAACATAGCCCTGTACATGATTTCCCAATCACCCCAAGGGTCAGATTGAAGCTCAATCCTAAAACCGGGATTTTCAGATTCAAATCGTGCTACAGCTTCTTCGTACACAGCTCGAAACGGGTCTGAATCAACCCACTCAGAAAAACCGTAATAAGTGAGCGTGATGATTTGGTCAGGAGCCGAATCAGCAGGGGCATCGGCATTGGCATCGCCTGAATCAGCGGGAGTGTCCGCAGCGCAAGCTGCAATTGCGGCAATCATGGTGAGCATAAATAGTAGGGCAAGTAATCTTTTGATTTTTTTCATATCCATTTTAATTCCTTCCAAATATTTTGGTTTAGTACGGTGCAATTATACTACAAAGCCCGGTAGATTTTTATAAGGTGTTTTTACTATTTTTTGTGTTTTTATGTGATAATATCTATATTGGCATGGAAAAGACAACTAAAATAATGTAATATAATGGCAAAAGTAAACACGAACTTAGGAGACAATGTTTTGAAAATTAGCCGACTGAAAGCAAATAGCGTGATTGTACGTTTCGCAGTCGTGATGCTGCTTGTTTTGGTTGTGCCGTTTACGATTTTGCTGGTGCTGACGGCAAACAGATTAACGGAAATTGAAAGAGAGGATGCAAACCGCTATCTCTCAAGCAATCTGCGAACAGTTTCCTCAACCGTGGATCAAGTTTTGCGAAACCTCGAATTTTCGCATGTACCCATTTTTCAAGACAGGGCATTTATGACAGGAATTCATAGACTGGCGCGATATGATGAACGCGAGGAATACAGCGATTTCAGAAATGTTTCATCTATCAGAAGCAGTATTTTGGACGTGGCTGCAACAAATGTCTACATCGACTCGATTTATGTATATTCTTTCAGGGCTCAGAGAATGTTTTCTTCCGGAATTACATGGGATCCCGCGTTTAATTACTTTGACGGGCAGGGTTATCGGTGGCTCTATACCTACTTTACCGGAGATTTTCGTTACCCATGGCATATAACGGAGGAAGTGCGGGGGAATCGGACAATCCTTTCCAGTTATCGGGATATATGGATTTATGGCGATGACCAACCTATAGCACTCGTATCTGTCAATGTTGAAGTATCAAGTATTACACAAAAACTTTCAGAAGTAACACCCGACGGCATCGGATACGCATTCATCACAGACGGCAAAGGAAATATAATCAGCCAAAATCCGTCTCAAGATGTTATTGTTGAAGAAATTGTTGCTTATATACCACTTGCAGAGCAGCAGGGATACTTCGATTTTCGCTTTGACAATTACGACCTTTTTGTATCATTTTACACCTCGTCATACAGCGGATTTCGCTACGTTATAGCCACCTCACTCAGCCAGATTCAGACATCTATCCCTGTTATGAGGCAACTGATTGTACTGTTTTTTCTTTTAATTGCCTTGATGGCTGTTTTTGTGGTTTTTCTCGCACACCGCTACCTTTACAACCCAATCAGAACACTGTACCAAGGTATGAATAGCTTGCACGACGGAGATTTCACCGTGCGTCTGCCGAAAAGTCCGACGGCGGAACTTGACTATATTAACAGCAATTTTAATCATACCGTGGAGAGCCTACGCAAGCTGATCAATGAAAATTATGCAAATAAACTGGTAAACAAAGAAGCCGAGCTTCGCAATTTGCAAAACCAGATTAACGAACACTTTTTGTACAACACGCTTGACTCTATCCACTGGCTTGCAAAAAAAGAAAAAGCACAGTCAGCCTCCGATATGGTTTTTGCCCTGGCTAACTTTTACCGTCTTTCATTATCCTCGGGAAAAGATGTGATACCGCTGGAAAATGTCTTGGAAATGCTGAGAAATTACCTGAATATACAAAAGTACCGCATGGGTGACACGCTCAGTTATATAATTGACTGCGACCCGACGCTCCTAAATCAGCAGATACTTAAAAATTCACTTCAACCGATTGTGGAAAACGCCATTGTCCACGGAATATCGGGCAGCGGCCGCCAAGGTCTGATTGAAGTACGTGTAATGCGGGTGGGTCAATATATGCGCATCATGGTGAGCGACAACGGAAAAGGTTTTGATGCGGAAAAACTGGAGAAAGTGCTGGAACAGCTTGATTTGCAAGACCCGTATTGTGACCATAGCTTCGCACTCAAAACCATACAGTCACAGCTTCAAATTTTTTACGGTCTGGATATTAAGTTGCAGATTGATACAGTCTACGGACAGAGCAGCTCGGTATGGTTTGATTTACCTGCCGCAGTAACACCAAAAGGAGCTGAAAATGACGATGAACCCGATAAAGATGATGATTGTTGATGATGAGCGCATAATTCTTGAAAGCCTTGAAACGCTTGTTGACTGGAAATCGGTTGGAGTCGAAGTAGTCGGAACCGCCGATAATGGAGCGGATGCTATATCTATGGCATTAAAGCTTTATCCGGACATCATTTTGTCGGATATTTCCATGCCTACCTGTACAGGGCTGGAAATGCTCAAATCTCTGAGGGAACAGGAGCTGCGGATTGAAGTGATTTTCATAACCGCGTACGGCAAATTTGATTATGCGAAGGAAGCAATAAAATTCGGTGCATACGACTATATCCTAAAGCCCATTGATGAGAATATACTTTTAGAAACGGTTTCACGCTGCGTAAAGAAAATCCGTGACGATGAATCACGGTCTCATGGTAATGCAGGTGCAGAAAACCCCGCAGAGACTCTCGAAAACGAACAATCGGCATATAGCGGAGTAAAGCATCTTGTAAGTGCCGCGCTTGAATATATCCACGATAATTTCCACAAGGAGATAACCTTGTCACAAGTCGCAAACCATCTATACATAACCCCAACATATTTGAGCAAACTGTTCAGCACGGAAATGCAGGAAAGTTTTTCGCAATACTTGATTTCCCACAGAATGAAAATAGCAAAAGAGCTGCTCCGAGACACGCATCACAAAGTCTACGAAGTAGCCGCACAAGTAGGGTACACCGACATAGCACATTTCAGCAAGATTTTTAAGCGAATAACAGGCCAAACACCAAAGGAGTATAGAAATCGAAAATTCAATTGACAACAGCAAAGAAATTGTCTAGAATTACGGTGAAAACAGCAATATAGAGGAGGGTATCATGGCGGAATTGTTTGAGCGCACGGACGTGGCGGGGATATCGTTGCCGCGTTTGCTTATTGGAACAAATTGGCTTCTGGGCTGGAGCCATAAAAGCACATCGGCAGACAAGATGATAACGGATAAGTTTGACACCCGCGAGAAATTTTATCCTATATTTGAAGCATATGCCGAATACGGAATAAACGCAGTCATGGCACCTGCAAGTCAGCAGCCGATGTTTGTTGATGCGATTAACCACTATCGCGACAAATCAGGAAAAGACCTCATAATAATCGACACCCCGATAATAAACGTATCCGACACAGCAGAGGCACGCGCCGAGGCAAAAAAAGCGATAGCGGAAAGCGCCAAGATTGGTGCTACGTTTTGTTTGCTCCACCACTCCAGCGTTGAAGAACTCGCAAACAAAAACAAAAGAATCATCGAACGGTTTAGCGATTATACGGACATGATTCGAGAAAACGGGCTAAAGCCGGGATTTAGCGCACATATGCCGGAACTAATTTTGTTTGCAGATGATAACGGATACGACGTGGAAACCTACGTACACATATACAATTGTCTAGGCTTTCTCATGCAAATCGAAGTGGAAACAGTCGCTTCCATAATAAACAACGCAAAAAAACCTGTAATGATCATAAAAGCCATGGCAGCAGGGCGATGTACACCATACGTAGGGCTGAACTTTGTGTGGAACACCATTCGCAAGCAAGACATGGTTACACTGGGTTGCTTCTCGCCGCAAGAGGTACACGAGGACGTAGAAATCTCATTTGCCGCACTTGAGCGAAGATTTCCGGATTTAGAAAAACGCGCAAGCCCAAACAACGAGCAAGCAGTGCTGTTATAGGCAGATGATGTGCAAGCAATAAAAGCATTATAGTAAATAAACATAGGGGGAATGGAAATGGAGTTATATAAAGGGAAAACAAAAATTGTTTGCCAAGGCACAGACGAAAACACGGTAATTCTGCGCTTTACCGACAACGTGACGGCGTTTAACGGCGAAAAATGTGAAGCTCTGCCGGGAAAAGGCGAGACGGGCTTTGCCTTTTCAAACTTACTGTACGGCTTTTTGGAGCAAAACGGTATTGAAACACATATGGTCGAGATTATTGATGAAGCGACCGTGGAAGTTAAAAAAGCAGAAATTGTAGGCGTGGAAGTGATTGTACGCAACGTAGCAGCAGGTGGATTTGTGAAAAAATACGGAGCAAAAGAAGGCACGGTATTCGATGAGCCTGTTGTGGAGTTTTGCCTGAAAAGCGATGAACTTGGAGACCCGCTGATTAATGAAAGCCAAATTCGTGCACTCGAAATTGCAACGGATGACGAACTTGCGGAAATGATGCGCCAAGCCCTCAAAATCAACAAATTGTTATGCGCACTGTTTAAAAAGGCGGGCATACGCCTGGTGGACTTCAAGCTGGAGTTTGGACGGTATGAAAACAGGCTCATACTGTGCGACGAATTATCCCCCGATTCATGCAGATTGTGGGATGTAGAAACAGGCGAAAAATTTGACAAGGACATATTCAGGCAAGACTTAGGCGATCTTGTAAGCGGCTACACAGAGGTATTTGACAGGCTTTCAAAGACCTTAACCGTGGTATAGAAGGGATTTTGAAAACCTATGAAATTTGACGATAAGATACGTGAGGAATGTGCTGTATTCGGGGTTTGTCTAACGACTTCGGAAGCAGTCGGTATCACATATAACGGACTATTAACCTTGCAGCACCGAGGACAGGAATGTGCCGGAATTGCAGTTGTAAATGACTTGGAACTATCCTGCCATAAGGCGACGGGACTTGTGAGCGAAGTCTTTTCGGACAAGCTGGCGACAATGCCCTCGGGTAAAATTGCCGTAGGGCACACGAGATATTCAACCACGGGAGGCAACGCAAAGAAAAATGCCGGACCTTTTGTTGTGGAATATTTGACCGGGAGAATTGCCACGGCACACAACGGAAACATAACCAACGCCCAAAATCTTAGGAAACAACTGAAAACCCATGGGCTGAACTTTCAAGCAACTTCCGACAGCGAAGTTGTGTCGTCGCTGATTGCCTATTGCATAGTCAAAGAGGACACAGAGCAAGGCGTTATAAAAGCCGCGGATATGATGCAAGGCGCGTTTTCTCTCGTAATCGCAAGCAGTGAAAATAAGCTGATAGCCGTTCGCGACCCTAACGGTTACCGCCCGCTGTGCTTGGGGCAAAGTGAATTCGGGGTCGCAATCGCATCCGAAAGTTGCGCACTGGAAGCCTGTGGTTTTGAGCTTGTGCGAGACATTTTACCGGGCGAAGTGATTATCGCAGAAAACGGCAAGGTAATCTCCGAGGGTGTAAAGCTCATGGCAAAAGCACACTCAGGGATCTGCATATTTGAATATATATACTTCGCCCGTCCCGACTCAATAATTGACGGGCTCAGTGTATACGAAGCGCGGCACAACATGGGAGAAATCCTTGCGGAAGAATATCCCGTAGATGCGGATATTGTGTGCGGTGTTCCGGATTCGGGACTCGATGCGGCAAGTGGTTTTAGCAGGAAAAGCGGATTTCCGCTTGTACCGGGATTTGTAAAAAATAACTACATAGGCAGAAGCTTCATCTATCCCACGCAAACAGAGCGGGACACCGCCGTGCGGCTGAAACTTAACCCTCTGACAGCAAATATACGCGGCAACCGCATAGTGCTTGTGGACGACTCCATAGTACGCGGCACAACAAGCGAAAAAATCGTAAAAAGCCTTAAAAATGCAGGCGCAAAAGAAGTTCATGTGCGGGTATCATCGCCGCCGTTTCGTTATACATGCCATTACGGAACAGACATCGACAGCGAGGAAAACCTGATTGCAAACAAAATGGATATAGACGAAATACGCAAAAAAATCGGCGCGGATAGTCTGGGTTATATCAGCATAGAGGGCGTGAAAAAAGCCTGCGGCAAATGTAAAATTTCCTTCTGCACAGAGTGCTTCACAAGAGGCATAAATACTGTGAACATAAAGAAGAATATACTTGAGTAAGCAAATCCTTGACAATGAAACGGTTGACCGATAAAATATATCATATGAAAATTTGGCGATGTTATGTTGAAAAACGAAACGGATTTGATGTGGAAGCGAAATCTGCTCAGACCGAGTTGCGTGAGGTTTTAGGGCTTAGCGGTGTAAGTGTGCGGATTTTTAACCGTTACGACATACAAAATCTGCCGCCTGATAAGCAGGGAAGCGTAATTTCCACTGTTCTCAGCGAGCCCATGTCCGATATTTGCTACAGGGACTCTCTGCCTGATTTAAAGGAGCGTTTACTGTGCGTAGAGCCGTTACCGGGTCAGTTTGATGCACGTGCCGATTCCTGCGAGCAGTGTATACAAATGCTGCTCGGCGGCGACCGTCCGATTGTGAAAACGGCAAAAGTATACGCCATAAGCGGCATTGAAGACTCAGATTTTGAGCGGGTAAAGGCGTATCTTATAAACCCTCTTGAACATCGGGAGGCATCATTTGAAATGCCCGAAACGCTGCAAAGCGGCACAGTGTCAAGCGAAAATACTCAAATCGAAGAAATTTCAGGCTTCACCGACATGAAAACCGAGGAGCTTGAAAACTTGCTGTTAAATCTTGAACTGGCAATGTCGCTTCCGGACTTACAGATAACTCAGCAATATTTCAAAAAAGAAAACAGAAGCCCGACACTTACCGAGCTCCGTATGCTTGATACATATTGGTCTGACCATTGCCGTCACACGACCTTCGGCACGATTATTGAGTCTGCCGACATAAAGGATAAGCGTGTTAAAGAGGCATACGATTTGTTTTTATCCGTAAATGGTGATAAGCCCGTAACGCTCATGAACATCGCTACAGCCGCAATGCGCCACCTCCGCAAAATCGGAGGCATCCCCATGCTTGATGTTTCCGAGGAAAACAATGCTTGCACTGTGCAAATTAAAGCAAAATTTACCCACGGAGAAGAAGATTGGCTACTGTTTTTTAAAAACGAAACACACAACCACCCGACGGAAATTGAGCCGTTTGGCGGCGCATCCACCTGTATCGGCGGCGCAATCCGAGACCCGCTTTCCGGACGGTCTTATGTCTATCAAGCCATGCGTATCACAGGCGCGGGCGACCCGAGAAAACCCATTGAAGAGACATTACACGGAAAATTACCTCAACGTAAGCTGACACAAACCGCAGCCGAAGGGTTTAGCTCATACGGCAATCAAATCGGACTTGCAACAGGTTATGTACAGGAATTTTATCACGAAGGTTATGTCGCCAAACGTCTGGAGTGCGGTGCAGTTGTAGGTGCTGCGCCACTTTCGTCCGTTCGCAGGGAAAAACCGAAAAACGGTGATGCGATTGTACTGCTCGGCGGGAGAACGGGGCGTGACGGAATCGGCGGTGCAACAGGCTCGTCAAAATCGCACGGCACAGCAACGGTCAGCGAGTGTGCCTCAGAGGTGCAAAAAGGCAATGCGCCTGAAGAACGCAAGCTACAACGGCTGTTTCGCAATCCGAGTGTCACCGCGCTGATTAAACGCTGTAACGACTTCGGCGCAGGTGGAGTTTCCGTTGCGGTGGGTGAGTTAGCCGATGGCGTAGAGATAGATTTAGACACCATTCCCACAAAATATGACGGGCTAAACGGCACGGAGCTTGCCATATCCGAGTCTCAGGAGCGTATGGCTGTAGTGGTTGCCGCTGCTGATGTTCAGGCATTGCTCAAACACGCCGAATCCGAAAACATAGAAGCCACAGTAATAGCCCACGTAACAGACAGCAAAAGGCTTGTTATGTTTTGGCGCGGACAAAAAATCGTAGACATCGCCCGCGAGTTTCTTGATACAAGCGGTGCCGAGAGAACAACCACTGTGTCTGTTTCGCAAAGTAAGAAGCAAAAAACCTCTTTTGCAAGAGGCAATAACTTCACGGAAAAATTACTCAACCTATGCGGTGACTTGAACTTTTGCTCACAAAAAGGGCTTGTGGAGCGGTTCGATGCATCAATAGGCGCAGGGAGTGTGTTCTTGCCATTTGGCGGCAACGCCGAATCCGCCTCAACACCGTCACAGGTTATGGCGGCACTTATCCCCGAAAAAGGCTCAAAAACAGCATCCGTTATGGCATGTGGGTTTGACCCGCACTACACGGAGGCAGACCCGTTCGGCGGAGCGGCTTACGCAGTCGTCAGCTCGGTAGCAAAGCTGATTGCGGCGGGAGTTTCGCAAGAAACCATACATCTGTCGTTACAGGAATTTTTTCCGCGATTACATGATAACCCAACACGCTGGGGAATGCCGTTTTCGGCCATGCTAGGGGCGTTTTCGGCAAAAATGGGACTATCTCTTGCTGCAATCGGCGGCAAAGATTCAATGTCGGGTAGCTTCGGCGAACTTGACGTGCCGCCTACACTGATTTCGTTTGCCGTGGGCATAAATGATGCGGAAAAATTAATCAGCTCTGACTTTAAAGGCGAGGATAACAATGTGTATTTGCTTGAAACCCCGCTGAGCGATAACGAAATGCCTGATTACAAAGAGCTTTGTGCCGCCTGGGAAAAATATGCCGATTTATGCAGTGAAGGCAAGGTGCTGTCGGCATGGTCGTCCGAAGCGGGCGGAGTTTACGGCGGCATAATAAAAATGTCGCTCGGGAACAAAATAGGCTTTATAGGAGATGAAAGCGATGATTTATTCGAGCGAAAATGGGGCTGTATAATCTTTGAATCACCTCATGAACTCCACGGTTATCGACTGCTGGGGCGCACACAATCCTCTCCGAATATAAACGATACGCCGATTGAAACGCTACGCATCAGGTGGGAGCAACCACTTGAAAGTGTTTTTCCCACTAAGATAAATGAATCGGGGATAAATGAATCGGGTGAGATTCCAAAAATCTCAGATACCCGAAAATCCGCATTGGTCCGCACAAATCCCATCGCCATGCCCAAAGCGGTTATCCCTGTTTTTCCGGGAACAAACTGCGAATACGACACGGCGGCGGCAATAGAGCGTGCAGGCGGTGTGTGCGAAACGGTGCTTATCCGCAATCTCACGCCTGAGATACTCAGTAAGTCCATCAAAACCCTTGAAACCGCCATAAAATCAGCGCAAATGCTTGTTTTGCCGGGTGGGTTTTCAGGCGGCGATGAGCCGGACGGCAGTGCAAAGTTTATAGTATCGCTATTTCGTAACCCGCTTCTAACAGATGCAGTACACGAGCTGATAGAGAGTCGGGACGGACTGATTTTAGGCATATGTAACGGCTTTCAAGCACTGATAAAGCTCGGTTTGCTGCCATTTGGCAAAATATCACAGGCTACGGAAAACAGCCCCACACTGACACACAACAGCATAGGCCGCCATCAGGCGATGTATGTGCAAACCCGCGTATCCTCCGTAAATTCGCCATGGCTCAGCAAATGCACTGTCGGCGAAATATACGCCCAGCCGATTTCACACGGAGAAGGGCGCTTCGCGGCTAACACTGAAACTCTGGAAACACTTAAATCAAACGGACAAATCATATTCCAATATCTGGAAAATCCCAACGGGTCTGACTGGAACATCGAAGGCATATGCAGCCCCGACGGGCGCGTGCTGGGCAAAATGGCGCACACAGAACGCGTAGGCGAGAATGTAGCGAAAAACATCTACGGCAACAAGCACATGCCACTATTTGAAGCCGGAGTGGGGTATTTTGAATAGTGATGAATCAGCCGTGGCAGATATAAGGCATCGGCAAGAGCAAAGTTGGTTCAATCTATAAAATAAACACCCGATAACTCGGATGCTTATCTCTCGTAGGGTACTCCTTTGACTGCACATCCGAACTGCCCGGTCCCCCTACACCAATAGACTAACATATCTATTTGTTAAATGCAACAACTTTCTGCGACTTATCAATACATGGAGAAACTATATGCTAAAACAACTCACCGCCTAACCCCCGCACAGCTCACTCCAAATCCTAAACCTTAGTTACCCGAATAACTGTGTCAATCTCGTCGGGTAAGGCGTATGTGCCGAACGCATCGGGACCGACAGGCACGTATAAGTAGTCGGGATAGTTGCCTGTTGTCCATGATGTCGTAAGCTGAATCTCTGCACCCGTTGCTTCAAATTGAACGAGCTTGATATCATCTCTCGATAAACCTTTAAGCGGCACAGCGCCAACAGTTTCCTCGTAGATATGCAGAAAAATTTCCTTATCATTTTCTGTTATTGCACCCCACGGCTGCTGTGGGATTTTGCTCGCCCCACAACCGTAAATTGAGGCTGAATTTTGCTTCATCCAGTCGCCGACTTTGGTTAGAATTTCGACACTCTCTTTTGGAATGCGCCCCTTCGCATCAGGACCGACGTTGAGCAGGAGGTTGCCGCCTTTGCTGACACATTCGACAAGTTTACGCACGATAGTTTTGGCGTTTTTCCAGTTATGGTCATGTGCATGATAACCCCAAGTGTTGTTAAGTGTCACGCAAGCCTCCCAAGCTACAGGCTCGCCGTTTACATCTAAAATACCCTCAGGGGGGATAATTTGTTCAGGCGATACAAAATCTCCGGAATATTCACTCGGATTACCTGAAAGCAGAGAACCAAAACCTTCGCCTGAAGCTTCAAGCCTGTTATCAATCAACACGTCAGGTTGCAGCGAACGAACCATGCGCACAAGCTCTGTTGCTCTCCATTTTTCGCCGCTCATATCACCATATGAAAAGTCAAACCATAAGATATCAAGCTTGCCATAATTCGTACAAATCTCACGCACTTGCCCGTGCATGAAATCCAGATAGTTATCAAAGTTTTCCTCTTTTGCATGGTCTTTATAATCTTCATTGTCACGCATAGGGTGCTGTCTGTCGCCATAATGCGGATAATCCTTGTGATACCAATCTATAATAGAAAAGTACAGACCAACTTTTATACCCTCTGCACGAAAAGCATCAACATATTCGCGCACTAAGTCTCTGCCTGCTTTTGTGTTTGTTGACTTATACTCGGTGAGCTTGCTGTCAAAGAGACAAAATCCGTCATGATGTTTTGCGGTTAGCACGGCATATTTCATGCCTGCATGTTTTGCGAGTCTAGCCCACTCTTTTGGGTCATAATCCGTTGGGTCAAATGCATCAAAATACTTTTGATAATCCTCAACCGACATTTTCTCAACACTGCGCACCCATTCACCTCTTGCGGGAATCGCGTACAGCCCCCAATGAATGAACATGCCAAAACGGTCATGCTGATACCAACTTATCCTCTTTTTGTATTCAGTTCTATCCATTTTAATACTCCTATTTCTTTTTTATGAACAAAGGTGCTGTAGTAAAACAGCAAGAACTTGTCATTCTGAGTGCAGCGAAGAATCTTTTTTCTACCCTACAAGCCACTCACTTAGCACTTTGAAAAACGTTTAGTATTCCTGCTTGCTCTATTATACTGCGCAAGTAATTAATTGACAAGTAACAGTCTATAATAAGATTAAATCTGAAATTTTATGGTATCTTAGCTGTTAATATGCTACAATGCCAGTGCTGTAAGAAATAGGAAATAAATGGTTTTCTCTCCTGTGGAGAACCATGAGGGATGCAAAAATGGCATAAGTCATTTGGTGTCTGAAATTACCGAAGGGAAAGAACATTAAAATGGATACAAAAAACATTATAATCGAAATCTGTTGCGGGTCATATGAGGATGTACTCGAAGCGAAAAAAGCAGGTGCGCACCGTGTGGAGTTAAATTCTGCGCTGTTTCTGGGCGGACTCACACCATCGCTGGGTAATCTGCGGCTATGCAAAAAAAATATACCGGGCATAGAGGTCTTTCCGATGATACGCCCTCGTCCGGCGGGGTTTGCATATAGTGAATTTGAGTACGAGACGATGATAGAAGATGCAAAGCTGTTTTTAGAAAATGGAGCGGACGGCGTTGTCTTTGGTTTTCTAAACAGTGACGGCACCGTGGATGAAAAGCGCACAGGCGAGTTTGTTAAAATTATCGATTCATTTAAAAAAGCATCAATCTTTCACCGAGCTTTTGATGTAACCCCCGAGCCTTTCAACGCACTTAACACGCTGATAAAATGTGGTGTTACAAGACTGCTCACGAGCGGACAGGCACGCTCGGCACCCGAAGGTATCGAGCTTATTAAAAAGCTTGTAAAGCACGCAGGAGATAAAATAGAAATTCTGCCGGGAGCAGGAATCAAATCTGCAAATGTAAGAAACCTAGTCAATTACACAGGTGTTACACAGGTTCATTTCTCAGCCGCAGAGCAAAAACCCGAATCCTCAGTAGCAAACAACCGCAGCATATACTTCGGCGGCGCACTCTACCCAAGAGAGGATCTGATTGAAGTAACATCATCCCAAAAAATCGCAGATGTCATAAATGCTATATAACCGATCACCTAGCAGCATTTGCAACAGCAGTTGCTACCGCAACTGCGACGGATTTATCCAGCGGGCTTGGCACGATGAAATCGGGTGAAAGCTCGCAGTTTCTCACGTGTGCCGCAATTGCCCCGGCCGCAGCGAGATTCATCTTCGGGGTAATATCGGGTGCTCTGGTATCCAGTGCGCCCCTGAACACGCCCGGGAACGCCAGTGCGTTGTTAATCTGATTCGGAAAATCACTGCGCCCGGTGCCGACAACAGCGGCTCCGGCGGCTTTTGCTATGTCCGGCATGATCTCAGGCGTAGGATTTGACATCGGAAACACTATAGAATTTTTGCTCATGCTCCTTACCATCTCGGCAGTGACACAATCGGGACCCGAAAGCCCAATGAAAATATGCGCACCACGCAAAACATCAGCCAGAGAGCCTTTTTTTGCTTCGGGATTCGTGATTTTTGCAATCTCGTCCTTTTCGGGATTTAACCCGTCACGTCCCGTAAAAATCGCCCCCTTACGGTCGCATAAAATAACATCTCTCACACCCGCATCAATCAAAATCCGGGTCGTGGCGATGCCCGCAGCACCCGCACCGTTTACGACAACAGACATATCTGAAATCTTGCCGCCTGTAATGCGTAGAGCGTTTAACACCCCTGCAAGCGTAGCGATTGCAGTGCCGTGTTGGTCATCGTGAAAAATCGGAATATCGCAACACTCCTTGAGTCGGCGTTCAATCTCAAAACAACGAGGTGCGGAGATATCTTCAAGATTTATACCGCCAAAGCTGCCCGCAAGAAGCGAAACGGTTTTGACAATATCATCCACATCTTGACTGCGGATACAGAGCGGCACAGCATCTACATTGCCAAACTCTTTAAAAAGTACAGCCTTACCCTCCATAACAGGCATCGCTGCCTCAGGGCCGATATCACCCAGCCCGAGCACAGCACTGCCGTCAGTCACAATTGCAACCAAGTTGTGGCGCCTTGTGAGGCTGAAACTTTTGCGCACATCTTTTTCAATGGCAAGGCAAGGCTCAGCAACACCGGGAGTATAAGCGAGAGATAAATCCTCTTCATTTTTCACCGAAACCCTGCCGGAAATCTCGATTTTACCGCCCCATTCAAAATGTTTTTTTAAAGATTCTGCTGCATAATCCATGATTTAGTTGCTCCTCCTGAAAATTGACTTATTCTACTGTTTAGTATAATATTAAAAACAAAGAAAAGCAATGTGAAGTTTTATGTGAAACCTAGTGCACAGGAAAAAGAGGAGAGATCAATATGAGAGAACAGTGGGAAGGATTCAAGAGCGGAAACTGGGAACGAGAGATTGATGTTAGAGAGTTTATTCAGTTAAATTACTCTCCGTATTCGGGAGACGAGAGCTTTTTGGCAAAGCCAACGCAGGACACGGAAGCTTTGTGGCAAAACATCTTAGAGTTAATGAAAATTGAAACAGAAAAAACAGTGCTGGACGTTGAAACAAAAATGCCCGGAACGATTACAACATACGGTCCCGGCTATATAGATAAAACAAAAGAAAAAATCGTAGGCGTTCAAACAGACAAGCCGCTGAAAAGAGCCATTATGCCGTTTGGTGGGCTAAATGTGGTTAAAAATGCACTCAGCGCATTTGGGTATAAACTTGACAAAGAGACGGAAAAAGTCTTTGAAACTTACAGAAAAACCCACAACGACGGCGTATTTGATGTATATACGGAGGAAATGCTGAGAGCACGTAAAAGCGGTGTCATAACAGGGCTTCCCGATGCTTACGGCCGCGGGCGGATTATCGGCGACTACAGGCGTGTGGCGCTCTACGGCACAGACTTTCTGATAGGGCAGAAAAAAGCCGAAAAGAAGGAACTTGACTACTCGCAAATGGATGAACCCACCATTCGACTGCGCGAAGACATCAGCGACCAGATAAAATCACTGTACGAACTGACGGAAATGGCAAAGTCTTACGGTTTTGATATCTCTGCACCCGCAGCCACTGCAAGAGAAGCGATACAGTGGACATACTTCGGATTTCTCGCAGCTATCAAACAGCAGGACGGAGCGGCCATGAGCCTAGGACGGGTATCCACTTTTTTGGATATATATGTGGAAAGAGATTTAGCAAACGGTGCAATCACTGAATCAGAGGCACAGGAGCTGTTTGACCATTTTATAATGAAGCTCCGAATGGTGAGGTTTTTGCGGACACCGGAATATAACGCCCTGTTTTCAGGCGACCCGACATGGGTAACGGAAGTCTTGGGCGGCATGAGCGAAGATGGGCGCACACTGGTTACAAAAAGCTCGTATCGTGTCCTGCACACGCTCTATAACTTAGGCCCCGCACCCGAACCGAACCTCACGGTGCTGTGGAGCGTTAACCTCCCGAGGCCATTCAAAGAGTACTGCGCAAAGGTTTCGATAGATACAAGCTCAATTCAATATGAAAACGACGACCTCATGCGCGGCTTCTGGGGCGACGACTACGCCATTGCCTGTTGCGTGTCGGCAATGCGCTTAGGTAAGCAGATGCAGTTTTTCGGAGCGAGGGCAAATTTGGCAAAGGCCTTACTCTACGCCATAAACGGCGGAAAGGATGAGCTGAGCGGTGCTCAAGTCGGTCCCGAGTTTGCTCCAATTACAAGCGAATACTTAGATTATGAGCAAGTAACCAGACGTTTCGATCAGGTGATGGAGTGGCTCGCAGGGCTTTACATCAGCACACTCAATGTCATTCACTATATGCATGATAAATATAACTACGAGAGCTTACAGCTTGCGTTGCATGATAAGGACGTACTGCGTACTCAGGCGACGGGCGTAGCGGGGCTTTCCGTTGTGGTAGATTCACTTTCTGCGATTAAATATGCAAAAGTCAAAGCGATTCGCAATGAAGATGGTCTCGCTATCGACTACGAGATAGAAGGGGAGTACCCCGCTTTCGGCAACAACGACCCGGAAATCAACAAAATGGCATCGGATTTAATTAAAAACTTCATGACCCGCCTGAAAAAGCATTCAACCTACAGAGAGGCCATGACAACGACGTCGATTCTGACCATCACTTCAAACGTGGTCTACGGCAAGAAGACAGGCGCAACGCCCGATGGCAGAAAAGTTGGCGAGCCGTTCGCTCCCGGCGCAAACCCGATGCACGGAAGGGACAAAAAAGGTGCGATAGCTTCCCTGGCATCAGTATCAAAGCTTCCGTATAATTATGCACTAGATGGAATTTCCTACACGTTTTCCATAATCCCCACTGCGCTCGGCAGGGCAGAAGCAGACAGGATAAATAACTTGGTAGGCATCATGGACGGCTATTTCGCCGACGGCGGACACCACATAAATGTAAATGTGTTCGACCGTGAAACGCTTCTCGATGCAATGGAAAAACCGGAGCTATACCCGCAACTCACAATTCGCGTTTCGGGTTATGCGGTCAATTTCGTAAAGCTGACTCGGGAGCAACAACTAGACGTGATTCACAGAACTTTCCATGAGAGGGTGTAGACTACGCAAATTGTATATCTTCTGCTGGTTTTGTGGGTAATTATTGGGTTTTGTTTTGGGGGAAGAAATGGGCATTGATTCGATTGGAAAAATTCATTCTGTCGAGACTTGCGGGACGGTTGACGGTCCGGGGATTCGCTATGTGGTTTTTATGCAAGGTTGTAACCTGCGGTGTGTTTACTGCCACAACCCAGATACGTGGCGGCTTAACAGCAAAACCGCAACGAATAAAACTGTTGCCGAGCTTTTGAGCGATATCTTAAAATATAAATCCTACTTCACGTTTTCAGGCGGCGGGGTAACTCTTACAGGCGGCGAACCTCTTATGCAAAAGGAGTTCGCCCTTGAATTTTTCCGCGCCTGCAAAAACGAGGGAATCCACACAACTCTTGACACCGCAGGGCACACAGATATTGACGAGATAACAAAAGAAATCTTGTCCCTCACAGACCTTGTCTTACTTGATATAAAAAGCATAAACCCCGATACCTATAAAAAAGTGACAGGATTTACAATAGACAAACTGATTGCTTTTACCCGTTATCTCAGCGAAAACATGATAAGAACATGGCATCGTTTCGTACTGGTACCGGGTCTGACAGACAATGAAGATGAAATCCTAGCTCTTATTGAGTACCTAAAGACTCTAAAAAACAAGGAAAAAGTGGGTATATTGCCATTTCACCAAATGGGGGCTTACAAGTGGGATGACCTGAAGATGGATTATAGACTAAAAGACAATCCGGTTCCGACAGTAGAAGAGACCGAGCGGGTGAGGGAATTGCTGCGAAATCACGGGTTTTTGGTGACTTAGAGTGGTAGTGGTTGCCGGCACCTCGCTTGCTACACACGCTCTCGTTTTTGCCGTGCTGCCGTGATTAAGCCGGCGGCGCATACGATGAATACGCAAATGCTTATAAACTGCGATGTCGAAATCCCGGCGACAAATCCTCTTATGGCATCTCCGCGCAAAAATTCCAGCCAAAAGCGGACAAAGCTGTAAATCAGCCCGTAAAGGCAAGCTATACTAACCCAGCTTCTGTCCTTTTTGGTATAACACCATATAATCCCGAAGATTAGCAGGTTGGCAGCCGCTTCATATAGCTGCACGGGGAGCAGAGGTATATTGTTAGGCGCACCTACCGCGTGAGTAAAGGCAATGCCTAGCGGAGGCGGAAACGCGATACCGTGGCAACATCCTCCTGCAAAGCACCCGAGCCGCATAATGGCGTGAGCCAGAGGGAAAACGGGTATAGTCAACTTCATTGCGGTGCTAATCGGCACTTTCATGATGCGGCTGTAAAGAAATATACCCGCAATTGCGCCAAATAATCCACCATAAAAAACCATTCCGCCGAATAGCCCGAATATAAGTGTCGGGAGATTGGGGAAATAAGCCCTATTCTCCCATACATATGAAGCGCGGGTCAAACCGAAAAGCAAAACACTCCCGACTAATAAACCTATACCTGCGAAAAGACCTATGTAAACAGGCTCGCCGCGGGAAAGCCCATAACGCTTTGCTCTGAAACCGGCTACGACGACAGCGGCAAAAAAGCCCACAAGCCCCAATATAGCGAAGGTGGGATATTCTCGACCTAAAAACTGAATGTACGGAAACACGGCAAATCACCCCTCACCACACAAAAACCAGCAATAAAACCGACACAAGAAACATTTTAATTTATAATCCATACTTGATAAAATATGCAAATTTACTTCTGCTCCGTAATTTTAGGCAAGCTTGCCGCCACAACGGATTGTCCCAGACGACGTGTTTGTTCGTCGGGTAGCAGAAGCTCTACGGAAACGTTGGGATATTCGTCTTTTAAGACAAAATTTGCTGTCTCCAGTATAATGTCGCCGCCCTTGCCGCTCATCACTCTGCCGAGCAGCAGGATACTGCTTGCGCCGTCAAAAAGACTGTTGTATAAAACAGCGCTATGACCGAGATAAACGCCTATAGAGCGAAATACAGCGGCAGCACCCTCATGTCCGTCAGCCAACAGGTTTTGCACGACTTTGAGCTTCTTCGCGGGAGTGCTGTGCTCGTCAAGCGAGATACCGGCAGCCGGAGCCAGCTTGACTACAGCCTCCTGGCAGAAGTAAGAGACACCAACACCTATATCCTCAGTCCAAACATCCATTGCAGCTTTAGGAGAAGCATCAAGCGGAATAAAAGCAAGCTCGCTGAGCCAGTTTGAAACATAACCATTTTTATCAACATATCCGCCTGCAACACTTGTACCCATTGCAATACCGAGCATGTTCTTCTTTTTAAGATTTATCGAACCGGCAAGCGCAGTTATATCGCCATCGTTTAGCACAGCAAACGGCACATCACCACAAACCTCACGTACAGCACGGCTCCAAATATCCCGTACTTCCGCTTTGAATCGGTCTTTCGGCACCATCTGGTAGAGTTGAGCGTACAGGACACGGTTGTTGCCAACCAGTCCGGCCGAGGAAATTCCCACAGCATCAACTCTCGGCAACTTTTCCTTTGCCTCCCGAAACGCTGAAATGATGCCGTTATAGTGGTAAGACGGGTCATCGTTTAATTTTGGATTCCAGACAGTCTCGTTGCTGTAGATAACTTCACCGTCAACAAGCGCCGAGACCTTATAATCGCTCCCGCCAAAATCGGCACCAATTCGGCAACCATCAAAATGCCCACCCCGAGGCTCACGTATTTCATATGCATCAGGCAATTTCTCGCACTGCACAACTTCAAAATTTTGGTCATAAAGCATACCGTAAAAATCAGCATCAAAAGCTCTGGAGCCACCCTTTGAGTAAGCGGCTTTCAGCCAACTACAAATATTGTCGTCACCCTTGAGATGAATCTTATAGCCACCAATTTGCCATAGAGCAGTCTTCACCAAGCGATCGACATAATACCTGTCTGCCTCCCTGTGAGCCTCATCGCCATGGATAAACGTCGAAATAACATTTATTTGCTTGTCGTCTTTTTCTATAGCAACGGAAAATTCAGCTTTAGCAGTTTTCAAAAACGCCTCGTTAAACTTAAAAAGCGGAATAAATTCCGGGTCAAGCTCAGGTTTATTTTTTACTTCAACGTCAATACCGCAATGTTTCATCAAAATACCTCCATAAATGTACGCAAATGTTACTGATATAATATAAACTATACCCTGTTACCGCCAAGCGGTCAAGGGGCATTACTGATAAAATTTTTACAGAAAAAGAACTCTAACTTGTAGAGCTCTTTTTCTGGATGATTTTTTACACATATATAGAAGTTTATGAAAGCAAAGTAATTAGTAAAATTAAGGTTATTCGGTGGTTGTCGCTGAGCCGCCTGCGCTGGCTGCCCAATCGTCAAACTGTGCCATGATTGCAGCGTGTGTGTCTCTTGTGACCTGAGGCAGGTTGTCGAAACCGCCAAACATTCTTGCGACATCGTCAAAACCTCTTTGAACAGCACTACGCATTTCCTCGATTTGGTCAGGGCTTGCATTTTGTCCGACCATTGCCATTGCGAAGTCCATAATGCGGTCTGTGGTCTGGCTTACGCCGAAGAAGCCATCTTCAGCAACAAGAGCCTGAGCTTCCGCTCTCTCTGCATCGTTTAATTGCAAATTTTCAGCCCTTTGAGCCCACCAGCCTTGACCTGTAGGGTCGGTTCTGCCGAGTGCGCTGCTGAGCAGCCTTCTGACGGCATCAACTTGATGATTTGTTTCTCTCATGAGATTGCGGATGGAAGCCGGGTCTGCCGGGCGCCCTCTGACATTTTGATTTGCAGAACTTGAAGCAGCAGGGGTCGAAGTTGCCGGAGTCGAGGCTGCCGGAGTTGAAGCCGCAGGAGTCGAAGCTGCCGCAGCCGCAGATGGAGTGTAGGTGTCCTGAGGTGCAGCGTGAGAATTGTCAGCCGGGGGTGCAACAGGTGTTTGCGCCGCAGGAGTCTGCGCCGCTGGTGTTTGATAATTGTTGTAACTACTTTGTGCCGGATTAATTGTACTCATTATGGTTCCCTCCAATTTTTTAGGGTAGTGTCAAGTAGACCCACCTATTTTTGTATATAAACCCTTGAAGTACCAAGGGATTACTCCGTATAATTACAATAAAATAGCAATACCCCCTGTTTTGGTGTATAGTGATGTTGTTCAGGCAAC